>ULWY01087022.1_pt1 | contig 70284 bp, 63 predicted proteins | sample 1960761 | NCBI WGS metagenome assembly ULWY01 (sample SAMEA4835824, study PRJEB28245) | human gut metagenome | biome: gut microbiome; material: fecal sample | place: Denmark | collected 2008 | reverse complement strand
AAGTGTCTAAATTATACTTCCTTATTTTTTAAATTTCAAGTATTTTTTGAAAAATGTATATTTTTACATTTATTTCTTGTTTTTACATTTTTTGTTTTTTTATAACTTCTTTTTATTTGTAAATAACCATTAAAAGCAATCCAGCTTCTATACTTATATTTACTATATTTTCAACAAATGTATTTGATATTCCAAGCGGATTTAAATTGCTCAAATCGTGATGTTCTAAATTATACTCTGCTCCTTTTATCGACAAGCCTTGTACTTTTTCAGTATATGCAAATAATGAAAAAGGGGTTCCACTTTTTCTTTTTATTTCTATATTTCTTGGTCCAGAGATTATTTGCAAATAATAGGAAAGATCAGGACTATATATTTTTCCATTTAAGCCTAATTTTCCTATCTTTGCTAATACTTGAATATTTGCTAATGAATGTTCAAATCTATTTCCACCTAGCATGCCATATAGTTCAAATTCATCATACCCTTTTTCTATTAAATAATTTATTGCATAGGATGTATCTGTATCATCTTTATGCACTGGTAATGTAATAATATTCTTGCAAATTACTCTTTTTTTATCTTCTGAATCAAAATCTCCTAAAACTAAATCTGTTTTTATTCGATATTGTTTTATATATTTATATCCACCATCAACTGCAACAATATATGCTTTTTCTTCTATTTGCGGTTTTTGGAATAAGTCACCATTTCCTATTACTATAGCTTTTTTCAATTTATTTTCCTCGTTTTTTCGCTGATTTAGTTGTAGTTATTAAAACTATATTTTCTGGAACAATTTTAGAAAGAAAAGCTAACATTTTTATTTTGACAGAGGGTAAAATAACTTTTTTATTTTTCAAAAGATTTTTTACAGCGATTGCAGCTATATATTTTGGCGATTGTGGTTTCATTGAAAAATCACAATTTGCTGTTTTTTCAAAAGAAGTTGCAACTGGTCCTGGACATAATAAAGATATACTGACTTTGCTCTTCATAAGTTTTAATTCTTGTTGGTATCCACGAACTAAACGGTATTCATAAGCTTTGGTAGCATAATATGTAGACATATAAGGTGCTGATGCATAGGCGGCAATAGATGATGTTACCAATATTTTTCCTGAATTTTTCTCATACATTTTTCTTAGCATCGCTTTTAATAAAATTTGCATTGCTTTACAATTCAAATCAATCATTTTTATTTCTTTTTCATCATCTGTAGTTAAAAAAGAACCAAAGTCACCAAATCCAGCATTATCTATAAATATATCAAAGTTATCATTGTCGATAATTTCTATCAGTTTCTTTATTTCACTTTGGCAAACTAAATCACAGGCAATATATGATGCTTTTTTATATTGCGATACATCGTAATTTGATCTGCTTCCTACTATTAGTAATTCATATCCTTTTTCATCAAGAATATTCGCTATCTCTTTTCCAATTCCTGATGTTCCACCAGTAATCAACGCTTTCATAATAATTCTTTAGCTATAAGGCCAGCTAAATAAGCGTTATTTTTTATCAAAGCAATATTAGCTTCAAGTGATTTTCCTTCAGTTAATTTAACAATTTTTGAAAGTAAAAATGGTGTGACTTCTTTTCCTTTTATTCCTAATTTATTCATTTCTTCGATAGCTTTTTCAATTTCTTTTTCTATATATTCTCCATCTAATGAATATTCTTCAGGAATCGGATTACATATAAGTGAACCCATATTGAAACCAAGCGTTTCATTAACTTTTATTATATCTGCTATTTCTTTCGGACTGTTTACTGTCATCGGAGCTTTATATTTAGACTCTCTAGTAAAGAACATTGGAATAGTTTCTGATTTATAAGACATTACTGGAATACCTTTAGTTTCCAAATATTCCATAGTAAGTGGAATATCCAAAATTGCTTTCGGTCCGGCACAAACAACATTTACTGGAGTTTTAGCAAATTCATCTAAGTCTGCTGAAATATCCATTGTTTCTTGAGCACCACGATGAACTCCACCTATTCCTCCTGTTGCAAATACTTTAATACCTGCTAATTTTGCTAGCATCATCGTTGCAGCAACAGTTGTTGCTCCACTTTTTTTATTAGCTATGCAATAAGCTAAATCACGTCTTGAACATTTCATTATATCGTGACGAAGACCGAATTCACGAATTTCATCTTCTGTCATTCCAACGCGAATTTTTCCATCTAAAATTCCAATAGTTACTGGAACAGCTCCTGCTTTTCTAATTTCTTCCTCAACAGCTAAAGCAGTTTCAACATTTTGAGGATAAGGCATGCCATGAGAAATAATCGTTGTCTCTAAAGCAACAGCTGGAACTCCACTATAATCTTTGATTTGAAAATCTTTAATATTCATTCTAAAGCCTCACTTTTTTACATTAATATTATAGCAAGAATTTTTAATTTTTTTAATTTGTTAGAATTGTTTATTTTAAACTCACTCATTATAATAGACGCAGGAGAAATTTAATATGGATATAAACGAAAATATTAAAGCTTGGTTAACTAATGATGAAGTTCCCCAAGAGCTCAAAAATGAAATAAAGAAAATGGATGAGACAGCATTAAAGAATGCTTTCTTCCAAGAAATGCAATTTGGAACTGCTGGATTAAGAGGAATAATTGCTCCAGGCCCAAACTCAATGAATGTTTTAACTGTTAAAAGAGCTACTATTGGATATGGATTATTTATAAAAAAACATTATTCATATATGGAAAAACCTATTGTAGTCATCGCCCATGATAATAGACATATGCATGATGAATTTACTAATATTGTCGCTCAGACTTTAAACAACATGGGTATCAATACCATTGTTTTTGATTCTTTACGCCCAACACCTCTTCTTTCTTATGCTATTAAATTCTTTAAAGCCCAGGGTGGTGTTATGATTACTGCTAGCCACAATCCTAAAGAATATAATGGCTATAAAGTATATGACAATAATGGATGTCAACTTTCTACTGACAACTCTATGGAAGTTACCAAATTAATTGATGATAACAATATTCTTCCACCATATAATGAACATATTGTTGAAAATAAAGGAACTAATAGTATTGCTAATCATGATGTCGATGATTGTTTCATCAACGATTGCAAAAAAGTTTGTTTAAACCCTCAAGAAGAAAAGAAAATCAAAGTAGTATTCACTCCTCAACATGGTTGCTCAGCTGTTTTAGGAGTTAGAATATTGAAAGAATTAGGATATGATGTTTATCCTGTTGAAGAACAAATGGTTCCTGATCCAGATTTCGGAGCCACTCAATCACCTAACCCTGAAAAACCTGAAGCTTATATCAAGGCAATTGAATTAGCAAAAAAAGTTGGAGCTGATTTAATAGTATCAACCGATCCTGATGCAGATAGATGTGGCATTGGATATCTTTCTTCTAATGGTGAATATGTTTTACAAACTGGTAATCAAACAGGTGCAGCATTAATTCAATATATATTAAATGAAAGAAAGAAAAGAAATTTAATTCCTTCGGATAACCCAGTAATAATTCAAAGTATTGTTACCGCTTCTTTAGGATCCAGAATAGCTAAAAGTTTTGGTGTTAATACTATTAAAGTCTTAACCGGTTTCAAATATTTAGCAGGAAAGATGGAAGAAATTTCTAAAGACGATCCAAAACGTTTTCAATTCGCTTACGAAGAAAGCTATGGTTATATAGTCCGCGACATTTGCCGAGATAAAAATTCCATTGAATCTTTAGCCATTATCTCCGAAATGATTAATCATTATTATTTAAAAGGACTTCGTCTTGATCAAGTTATGGATAAAATCTATGACGAATTTGGCTATACATTCAACAAAAATATTGAACTATATTTCAATTCATCTGAAGCATCAGCAGCTGGAAGCAAATTAGATGTTTTAAGAAAACATATGCCAACTTCTTTATTAGGAAGAAAGATTATAAAAGTAGAAGATTTCAAAAATCAATATTCCTATGATCCTTCTAATCCAACTGAAAAAGAAATTATGAATACTCTTCCTGTTGAAAATGTTTTAATTCTCCATATGGAAGATGGTTGCTTCTTTGCAGTTCGTCCATCAGGAACCGAACCAAAAATTAAATTCTATTATGAATGCCGTGGAACAAATAGAGAAGAAGTTCATTCTTTACCAGAAAAGTTCCATGCTGAAATTGCAAAAATTATCGGATAGGATTTGGAAATTCCAAATCCTTTTTTAAAATTATGGAAATAAAAGCTTATACATCACATGAAGATTTTTCTTCAAACTTATATCTATTAATCAATAATAATGAAATAATTTTAATTGACCCTGGCTTTTTCGATGAAAAAATAATCGAAGAAATAAATAATAATGGAAAACTAGTTGCAATTCTTTTAACACATGGTCACGCAGATCATATAAGAGGATTAACAAAATATCTCACTTATTATAATGTTCCTGTTTACTGTCATAAAAATGAAGAAATATATTTAAAAAATGATGACTATAATTGTGGATATGAAATATATGGCTATTCTTGTTCGTATAAAGGTAATCTAAATTTCTTAAATACTGGAAAACAAAAAATATCAACTTTTGAATTTGAAACCTTTCTTTTTCCAGGCCATACTCCAGGAAGCTTAGCCTACTATTTTCCAAAAGATAATGCCATTTTTGCCGGAGATTTTATCATCGGATATAGCGTTGGAAGATGCGATTTAAAAGGTGGAAATGAAAAAGAATTAATGAAATCATTAACAAAATTCAAACAATTAAATTTTCCACCAGAAACAATTTTATATTCAGGACATGATAGTCCTAATTATTTAAAAATACTATATAAAAGAAATCCATTTATCAGCAAATAAAAAGCTATTTAAGTTATAGGCCAAAAAATAAATCCAACCTTTGTAGCTCTATATTCAGTTAATTCATTTTCTTTATATTTAGATATATCATTTCCATAGACAACTATCTTTTCACTAGTAGGATTATCAAAGCCTCCTAATATATTTAATAATGTTTATTTATCTGCATCAAAAGACTCTAAGATAGCGACAAATTACCTTTTTCTATTAGTTTTAAAGATACTTCATCTAAAACCTTGTATTTGATTTCACCAACAACATAAATTTTTGTAACTTTATAATATTGATATAAAGACTCTTAATAAATCAGTTAAATGCAACTAACTGTTATATATTTAAGATTATAGTTGCCAACAAAAATAAATATACGAATTTTTAATATATAAAAAAGGTACTTATAAATTGTTATAAATCTATAAATACCTTTAAAATTAAACTAATTATTAAGACAACTTAGCTATATATGCCTTAGCAACATCACCATTAGTACCAAAAGTAACAATTTTATTTCTATCTACTGTCTTATCATCGTTAATATAATAAGTCCAATAGTTGATATTATTGTTTGTACTATCAACATCAGTTCTATTATTAACAAAGTAAACTAATGTGTGAACACTATTTGAATTATAGTTAAATGCTTTACTTCCAATCGAACCAGTTCCAGCTGTATTACTACCAGTCTTCCATTCGCAATAAATTGTTCCTAAGTTATTTGTTAAGAAAGCTTCATCACCAATTGTTTTTATACTATTTGGAAGAATAATATTTCTTATTTTTTCATTTTGTGCAAATGCACTTACTCCAATAGAAACTAAATTTCCAGTTGATTTAGAACCACCATTATCACATCGTAAATCTAAAACACCATTACTTATTGTTTCTTTTAAAACTAATGTTGTTCCGTCATATGTATAAACTTCTATTTGGTTACCACCCGTATAATCATTCAAATTTCTACATCCAACAAAGGCTCCATTTCCAATACCAACTAATGAAGTTGCACTTTTTAAATTAATACTGGTTAATGCAGAACAATTTTCAAATGCACCATATGAATATAAAGCTGTATCGAAATTACCATTATATGGTTTTTGACCCAAACCAGTAGAAGTTGTATTTTCAGCATATGCGTAATTTATATACTTCAAGCCACTTAAGTCACCTTTAACACTTGTCAGTTTTGGGTTTCTATTAAAGGCATAACTATTAATAGTTTGTAACGAACTATTAATAGTAACCGATGTTATATCAGAACCATTAAAAGCTTCAAAACCTATTGTTTTTGTATTTGCATTTAAAACTACATCTTTATTTGCTGCACCTTTGGCATGATAGAATAAAAAATCATAATTTTTTGAATATAAATTATCACCATCTGATGCAAAATAAGCACTGTTTCCATTAACTGAAATAGATGATAAAGTTGACATTATACCATTATTAAGATTACGCTTTGCATTAGAGTTAAAAGCATTAGTCCCTATATATGTAGTTGTTGATGGAATTGAAACTGAATTAAAGTAATTGTTCATAAATGCATATTCACCTATAGAAGTTATTGTTCCTGGAATAATACACGCACGATCAGTTTTATATGTTGTAGATGTTGCAGGCATAAAGCAATAAATAGATCTATTAAATGATGAATCATTATAATCATCCCATCTGCAGAAGAAAGCATAATCGCCTATTTTTTTTAACTTTGTATTTTCATCATATAATATGTAATTTACATAACGATAACCACCAAAAGCACTTGGGCCAATTTCAGTTACTGGCAAATCATTAATTGTTGCAGGAATGTTAATTACAGCTCTTTGTAGTTTTTCTATTGCATTTGTTATTACTATATGATCTGAATATTCTAAATAATCATATTGATTAGAATATGTTTTGACTCTTTCCATACCAGTCTTACCATTAACAGTTTTTCCTACATTAGTATAAACAGGCAATGTAGCTCTTCTTAACGACGTTGTTGTAAATGAGTTTTCGGAATAGTTTGCACCAGCAATTTCTGAATCCCACGTATAATACGGAGGCTCATTATTAGTACTAGACTTTGGATAGTATCCAGAAAGATATACTGTTGCATATGAGTTGTTACCAAAAACTGATGATGACCCAGAGTTATAAATATTTTTACCCCAAGCATTTTCCTCACCTTTTTGCTCGAGATACGTAGTATTTATATAAATTTGTTTTATACTCCAATCATCATAAAATGCATTTGCATATATTCTATAAAACTTATTAGAATTTAAATTAACCGTTACTATGCTATCACATTTATAAAAAGCAGAACAACCAATAGATATAGATGTTACATCACTTTGAGATTCATTTAAAGTAATTGATTTTATAGCTTTGCAATTAGAAAAAGCACTTCTTTCTATAGCTTTACCACAATAGAATCCATATGCATTTTGATCTGCTGTTCTATTATAAATATTTCTATTATAAAATTCATCATCTAATGATGGCGGCAATACTAAATTAAATGTTCCTTTGCAATTATATCCAACATTATTAAATGCACTATTACCTATTGCTTTTAGATGATATACACCATTGCTATCAGCATTAAATGTAATACTCTTAACTGCTTTTAAATTTTCAAAAGCCCAACCATCTATAATTTCTAATGACGCTGGGAAATTTAAAGAAGTGAGAGCAAAATTACCCTTTGTATTTGTTTTAAAAGCATCAGTTGAAATCTCTTTAAGTTGAGTGCAACGTGAAAAATCGATATCAGCTAAATTAACAGTTTCAAAGAAAGCTTTACGACCAATTTTAACTAATTGTTCTGGTAAAGATACTTTCTTTAAATCAGTACCAGTTTTATTAGTTGCTGTCGCACTAAAACAACCTTCCTCAATAACTTTAACAGGATATTTATTACCTTCAAAATCAACAACATATTCAGGAATAGTTAATACTCCATCATTAACTTCATCTTCACTTGAATCCATAGATCCTAAATAAGAAACTAAAACAGCATATTCACTATTGTCTTTATTAGCATCTAGAGTATACACTTCAAAGTTATCCATGATAGGTTTTGTTGCAATACTATAAATAAAGTTATTGGTTGGAGTTAAATCAACTCGACCATAGTTTAATTTATAAGGTATGTAACTATTGCTACCTGTAGAAACATAAGTTTTGTTCCACGCACTAGTATATCCATCTTTAGTTGAAGGATTAGTAGAGCGTGACAAATAAATTGTTAATCTAACATTTCCGTTAAAAACATATTCCCCAAATCTCTTAATATTATTTGGAACATAAGCCATAATCATCAAGTTGCAATTAGCAAAAGCATAGTCATCAACTTCTAATTCGCTAGAAGCACTTGGTAAAATAACACGTGTTAAATAAACACATCCTTTAAAAGCACTTCTACCTATATAAGTTAAGGTATTAGGCATAGTAAATGATGAAAGTCTACGGCAACCTGTAAAAGCATTTTCATTAATAGCTGTTATAGTATTGTTTATCTTAGTAGAATCACCATTTTCATTCATATAAGAAATGTCAGTTAAAGCTGTACAATTCATAAAAGTTGCAACATCAATAACTTTGACTTGATATGGAATTGCAAAAGTAACTAAATTCGTACAAGATAAGAAAGCTTGTTTGCCAATTTGCTTAATAGTGTTAGGTAAATTAATTTTAGTTGCTGTACAATTAGCAAAACCAGATTCGTATATAGCTGTAATTATAGTTGTTAAAGTACCACCAGTAGCGTTTACACTAGTAAAAGCTTCTGGAACATTAATGACAGTATTCTCACCACCACTATTATAGGAAATAGCAGCTTCTTTCTTATTTTCATTGGTATAATATAAAGTATAACTTACACCATTATCTTCAACTACAGCATTACTATAGCTATACGAAGAACTAACATTATTCTCTATATTAGAAGCGTATGTATTTTTAACAACAGAAGCTAAAGAAATTAAACAAGTTATAAAAACTAAAACAACTGTTAATATTTTTTTTATTTTGTTCATTTCATTTACCTCCTATACTTCTGGATAAGTATAAGTCTTATCCGTATGCTCAGTTCCATTAAGATAGAAAGAAGCTGATCCTTGATTCCATACCATAGTGTAATTTAAAAATGTTAATACTACACTATCATTAACAGTTAAACTGATATATAAATGTACTTCATCTTTGGAATAAACTCTTAAAGTACCTGGATTTGTATTAAACTTGGCTGAATATGTAAGCTTAGCATACTTTTTTAAGTCACCCGTTGGGTCGCACAATAAGAAATCGATACCAGCAACTCTATTAATACCTTGAGCAATGTTAATTTCATCGATAGTACCAGATGTTTGACCTTGAACAGCCATATAGTAAATATTAATAGAACCACTAGGTGAACCAATAAAGTATTTACCCTTAGGAACTTTAAAAATATGCGCAAATAATTTATTACTTGAATTTGTATCGCTAGCAACTACAGCTGTAGTATCTGTTTTTCCAGTATTAGAATCGTAATTAAAGTATTTTAAAGTATCAACAGAGCTATCATTTGGTACAAACATTGTGTATAAAGGTACAGCTGTATTATCTAAATTTCCATTAGCATTTAAGTACTTTAAATTACCACTGCTATCATAATCATAACCATAAATAGAAACATATCCATTATCAATATTACTGCTTGCAATAACACTGATGTTAGCTCCATTACTATTACTAATTTCAAACAAAATAGAGTTAGCTGGATATTGTTGTCCGTTAACAGTTGTAATCGACTTATCAGAACTAATAGTTAAGTATGAAGAAAGCGAAGAAAGTTGAGTGTAGTCACTTTCTCTAATCATAAGACCAAATCTATTATTACCTGGTTCAATGGATTGTCCATACTTATCAATTAACTTATATTTGAAATACTCTTGCAGCAACTTACTATCAGTATTATAGAAATAAGAATTATTACCTACTTTGGAATAGTCATTACCAAAGTTTAACTTAAATACATAGTTAGATCTTTGTTCATATTTACTTGTGAAAGTACTTGAGTCAGCATAATCAGGAATAGTAGACATGTTTTCGACAAAGTTATAATCCCCACCACCTGGGTGAACACCATTTGAAGGATACCAAGATGTTGGATTAGTTATTCCATCTTTAGCATCATTTTCAGCGGTGGTATAATAAATTTCAGTTTTAGCCGTTCCATTTGTGATACTTGAAGTTCCTAAGCCATTAATAAAGTACGTATCTTTGTTATAAGTTGTAGAATCAAAGTTAGAACGATCATTAGAAGTTGCAACTTTAAAAATACCTAATCCTCTATCAGTAGTTGCCGTATCTTCAATTAACTTTTGACCAAAGAAATCGACAGAGTTAGCAGCCGATCCACTTGCTGGAGTAAAGCTACCTTCGCTATTTAGGCCTGATCTAGTAATATAGGTTGGAGCACTAGCTGAAGTTGTTCTTAAATATTCAGCATAAAGTTGATAAGTATTTTGGTTAAGATAATTTGTATAATCAACATAATATCTACTTGTACCAGTTGTATCAGATTTCTTAATACTTGTTTGTTTAATATTAGTAGGAAAATCACTACGAATAGAAGAGTAAATGCCAGAAAAATTAATAACACCAATTTCACCATTTTCTACAGAACCATATTCTGGGGATAAATTGTTAGTAACATTAACACCAATTTCACCGACTAAACCAATTTCTGTTTCTGTTTCAACTTTCGTAAATTCGTTACTATCGCCTTGATTCAAATTAATCATTGAATCATATACATAACTATTAGTCATAGTTCCATCAACATGACCAGCCAAAAAACCAATATTATTTCCATGAAAATAATTAGTATAATTACTGCTATTTTCTTTAGAATCTACATAATCAGTAAATACAGACATTGTATAACCTTTAGATTCCCCTGTAGAATTATTTCTATTTGAATATATTTTTACTAGATATGACTGAATTACTCTAGAATATTGTCTATTATCATAAGTTGTGGAAGCCACTAAACTGATGCGCGTATCAATTTCGCAATTTTTTGTGGCAAAATCATTGTTTTCATTTAAAAAGTCTAAATCAACTCTTATTTTTTTAGTTTTGGAATCATAATCTTCTAAAACTTTCAGAGCTCCATTACTAACCTTGATACTATATTCAAATCTATCGTCACTAGTATCAAAATAAGGCTCAAAATAACTCTGACTATATTTTGCCTCATCAATTGTTGTGCTATTTTCAATATCACTAAAAGTTTTTCCGACATTAATTTTTTCTTCTCTAAATTTTGTTACATTTTTTTGATAATCATAATAAATCAAATCTGCCTTTTCAAAGACAGTATTTTTAGTCATAGCATTATCAACGGCAATAGTATATAAATCATCAATATTTTTAACTGTTTTACTATATCCAACACAATTAAGTGTATATTTACTTAAGATCACATCTTTTATATTAGAATCAGAATCACAATATCCAAAAAATCCCATATCTTCCAAAGAAGAGTTAACTGTTAAGTTTAAAACTGGTATATTATTTCCTTCAAAAGTACCAGAAAATGGAGTAGCTTCACTACCTATAGACATAAAAGATACTTTATCACTTAAATATTTCATATCTAGATAATTAACTTTGCTATCTGTTTGAACAACACCATCTTTTGTTTCCAAACATTGATATCCATTTCCAAAATCATGTCCTATTCTAAAATAACTATTATCTTTTATTAAGCCAAAATTTTGAAGTCTAGAAAGATTGTATAGATGTTGTGGAATAACTATTTCATAGGGATCATCTTTAGTACCACTTCCTTGATAGAAATAACTTCTTAATCCTATTTGTCCATCAGCACCACTATCTTTATCATATTTTTTTGCTTCAAACCACGCAAAAGAAGCTGTTATAACAGTTACAACAGTTAATGATAATGTAGCAATTGAACCTATAAGTTTAATTTTTTTCATCATTTACTTCTTTCGTGAGGTTATTTTTTTACATACAAACTAAGTCGAATAAAAATATAATCAATATGGTAACTGGCTGTCCTTTTTTTAGGACCCTATAGTTTTGCGTCGCTATCTTACGATAGTTTTGCCTTTTTCAATACATTTATATCAAAAAAAACAAAAAACTTCAACAAAAACCGACAATTATTTAATATCAAAATTGTAAAAAGCAAAGTATATTAATCATTAATAAATTTCAGAAATATTGAAAAGAATATTAAATTAATAATTATTAATCTTTTATTGAATCTGGATTTGTTAAAAAATCTTTTAATCCTAAAAAAAGAACGCCTTTATCGTCTTTCCATTTTTTTATATTATTTCTCACAATTATTATTTTTTTAAAGCTATCATTAATATTTATTAACGATTTTTCTTCTTGTTCTCTTTTTTCTATACTATCTATATTTAAAGCTGATTGTATATAATATCTTTCATATCCTAAATTGCAAATAAAATCTACTTCTAATTGCCTTCTAACATAGTTATTGTTTTCATTCTTTTCGTTTGTAGTAACAACACCAACATCCACATTAAATCCACGGATAATTAATTCATTATAAATGATATTTTCCATTATATAGTTTTCTTCTTGTTGTCTAAAGCCAAGTCTAGCATTTCTAAGGCCTATATCAGAAAAATAATATTTTAAAGGATTTTCGATATAATTTTTTCCTTTAACATCATATCTATAAGCTTTTCTAATCAAAAAAGAATCAATACAATAATCTAAATATTGTTTAATCGTGTTAAGAGCTATATTTTGTTTTTTCATTAATTTAAAAGCGTCGGATAATTTATTAGGATTAGTTAATGAACCTACGCTAGATGGAATAATATTTAATATATCTTCTAAAACATCTATATTTTTAATATCATTTCTTTCAATAATATCTTTTATGGAAGTCTCATTAAATAAACTATTTAAATAATTTATTTTTTGTTCATCAGATTTACACATCAATAAATAAGGCATTCCACCATACATAGAATATTCGTTCCATGCATCTTCAAAATTTTTAACAAATTGAACTTCATCTAACAAAATATAATAATTTTATTATCAATTATTTTGCTGTGTATATATTCACATAGAACATCAGGATCTCTATATTTCAAATTAATTCTATCATCTAATTGCAAAGTAATGATATGAGAATCATCAACTCCATTTTCAATTAAATAATTATAAAAAATTTCAAACAGCAAATAAGATTTACCACATCTTCTAATTCCGGTAATTATTTTGATCATACCATTATTCATTCTATCTATTATTTTTTTAAATATTCTTCTCTTTTTATCATAAGGATCCTCCAGCTAAAATTTTTGCAAGTTCTTGCAATTTTATTAAATAACATAGCAATTATTAGTATGTATATCTATAAAAATATAATTTAATACACATTTAAAAAAGCCAATATATTTTCTATATTGACTAATATATTAACAATTAAAATTTATTAATAATCAAGAGATTATAGTCTTTATAAAATAAGTAACCATGCTTAATCCTGCTGCATTTGGAACAGTAGGAAGAGAAGGCAAAATTTCTTTAGTTTTCTTCAAAGCAGGTTCATTTGAATATATTACTTTTATTTTATCAATATCTATTCCTTGTTCAACAAGTTTTCTTTTGCATGCTCTAGCTAATGGTTCTCCTGTGTCTTTTAAATACCCCATTTTTATCATTGTTGAATCTTTTTTTCTTGCTGTTCCTGTGCACATTATTATATCTATATTATTTTCAAGAGCATATTTAACTAGTGCAACTTTAGCTTTAACATCATCAATGCAATCAAAAATAAAATCAAAATGACCTAGATTTTTAACATTATCTTCATTTAAAAGAAGAGGATATTTTTTTATTTGAATAAGAGGATCAATTTCTTTTAACTTTTGTTCGGCAACATCTACTTTGCTTTTGGAAATATCCTCGATATCATATAGCATTTGTCTATTTAAATTTGATTCTTCGACAACATCTTTATCTAAAATAGCAATATTTTTAACTCCTATTCGTGCCAACGAAGAAACAACAATAGCTCCTACTCCTCCTAAGCCACAAACCAATACTTTTTTATTTTCTATCTTTGAATAATTCGCTTTTCCTAAAGAAGCTATTGTCCTTGTCTTTTTCTTTTGATCTAAAGAAATAAGTTTATAAATTTCTTCACTTTTTAATTGAATAAGATTTTTGAATTGATGCCTTAAAAAAGTTCTCTGTCTTTTTGCATATTGTCTTGTATGAACAATAACATCTTGTTTAATTTCTTCAAGAGTCTTATTCTCCTGTAATCCATTAAGAACTTCTTTATATCCTATAGCCATAAAAGCTGTTGTTAAATCTTTATGAGTTACAACAATCTTTTTTACTTCTTCTATAAGTCCTTGTTCAAACATTTTATCGCATCTTAAAACTATATTTTGATTAACTTCTTCTATAGATTTATCTATAGCAAAAAATCTTGCCGGATAAAACAATTTCAAATCATCTTTATTTGCTTTTTTATTATTATCTAAATTTATTAAAGCTCTTTTTACTCTTCGGGAATTATTAGGATGTAAGGTTGCAGCTAATTCTGGATCTTTATTTTTTAACATTTCATAAAGTTCTTCATCTGAATAAGAATCGTACGTATTATTTTCTTCTTCATCAGGAAATTCATAGGAAAATAAAGCTGCACGAACATATAAAAATGTTCCACCACTTAAGATAACATCTTGACCTTTTTCTAAATACTCATCAAGTAATTTTCGAACTTCTTTTTGATATTTTTTTACATCGATTGGATCATCTATTGAATAATCTTTAAAAAAATGATGATCAATTCCCTCAAGTTCCTCATCACGTGGGCAAGCTGTTCCTAATTCAAATTCTTTATAAACCTGATAAGCATCACAAGAAATTAGTGGCATTGAAAATTCTTTAGCTAATCTAATCGCTAAATCAGTTTTTCCAGATGCGGTTGTTCCTAAAATTACGTATATCAAAATCCTGTCCTCTTAAATAACTTTTCTATTTCGTATTTACTCAATTTTATAACTGTCGGTCTTCCATGTGGGCAATTAGCTGGATTATGGCATTTATTCAATTCTTGAATCAATGTTTTCATATTTTCCAAAGTTAAGAACATATTAGCTTTAATAGAAGCTTTACAAGCAACAGTGGCAATAGCTAAATGTTTCAGTTCACTTAGTTCCATTTTTTCATCTTTTAAAACAGAAATAATAATATCTCTTACACCATCTTCATCATCTTTTAAAACTGTTGGGAATTCTTCAACTCTTAAAGAAGAGGTAGTGAATTCTTCGGTTATAAAGCCACTGCTTTTTAACATTTCCTGATGTTTCCTATCATACCTTAACATCAAAGATGAAGGAAGTTCAACAATCAATGGCATTAAAGGGATTGTTGTTTCTACTGCTAAGGAATTAAATTGCCTTACAGCTTTTTCATAATTTATTCTTTCAGCCGCAGCATGTTGATCTATCAAATACATTCCATCTTCACCATCACAGACAATATAAGTTTTCAAAACTTGTCCAATTGGAAATAATTCTGGCAAAGTAGTTTTAGGTTCATTGATAATTTCTTCAAAAGATTTTTCAACATTTATTTCTTCTTTTTCATGAAAAAAATATGTTTCAACTTTTTCTTCAACAGCTTCGTTCTTTTCAATATCATTTAAAATTAATGATGGTATTTCTTCTTTTTTTGAATTAATTTCTTCAACATGCTGAAGTATTTCTATATTACTATTTTCTTTTAAAACATCATTTAATGACATCTGCTGCGGTTTATTATCTACATTTTTTGACGCTGAAGGAATTTGAACTTCAACAACTTTTTTAAAAACAGGTGTTGCATATTCTGGTCTAGTTTTAAAAAGAGCTTTTTTAGCTGTATCTTCAATTAAAGAAGCTAATTTTTCTTCATGAGAAATTCTAACTTCTTTTTTGGAAGGATGAACATTGATATCAATTAAAGAGTAATCTACTTCAACAAATAAAATAGTAAACGGATAACGGTTAGGTGGTAAATAATCCTTATAAGCAGCATTAAATGCGGCATTTGCTTTTATTATCGTTACCGGTCTTTTGTTGATGAAAGATAATTGATGATAACGATTAGCATAAGAAACTGAAGGTTCACAGATAAATCCTATTATCTTAAAGAATCCATTTTCACCTTCAATGGATATCATCTTCTTAGCACTTTCAATGCCATAAACTTCACTTATGGCTTCCAATAAATTACCATGTCCCGATGTTTTTAAAACTTCGCGTCCATCAATAGTTAAAGAAAAAGATATTTCTGGATAACCTAAAGATATTTGTTCAACTATTTCTGTTATAGCAGCATTTTCTGTCATATCAGATTTTAAATACTTTAAACGAGCGGGAGTATTAAAAAATAAATTGCGAACTGTAAAAATAGTTCCTTTTCTCTGAAGGCTATCTTCAATAATAGGTTCACTACCTGGAACAATAGTTACTTTTGTACCAGGAGCATTTCCACCATCATAAGTTGTCATTTCAACATTAGAAATAGAAGCGATAGACGGAAGAGCTTCTCCTCTAAAACCCATCGTTGTTATACGTCTTAAGTCATATATTGATTTTAATTTACTAGAAGCGTGTCGCAAAAAGCATAATTCAGCATCTACTCTATCCATTCCTGTTCCATCATCAGCAACACGAATTTCCTTTTTCCCAGCTTCTGATATACTTATTTGAATTCTTTTACTTTTAGCGTCGATAGAATTTTCAACCAATTCTTTTACAACCGAAGCAGGACGATCAATAACTTCACCAGCTGCAATTCTATTAGCTAGTTCCGCATTCATTAAATTAATCTTGCTCATTTAATTTCCGCCTTTTTCTTCAATTCAAAAAGAACATTTAAAGCTTCTAATGGTGATAGATTTAAAGGATTGATTTTCTCAATTTCTTTGCGAATAATGTCATCTTTTTCTTCTTTTTTAGAATCGATAGAAACTTTGACACTATCATAATCTATTTTCTTTTCTTCAAGAGCATTTAAAATTGTCTTGCTTCGATTTATCAGCTCTTCTGGCAAATTAGCAAGTTGTGCAACATTGATACCATAAGATTTTTCCATTGGCCCATCTTTGATCTTATATAAAAATGTTATCTCTCCATTTTTTTCACTGATAGCAACATGAATATTTTTTACATGTTTAATATCACTGGCTAAAGAAGTTATTTCATGATAGTGGGTTGAGAAGAAGGTTTTAGCATGAATATGAGTTACTAAATATTCCAAAATTGCTTGTGCCAAAGCCATTCCATCATAAGTTGCAGTTCCACGGCCAATTTCATCAAACAAAATCAAACTATTTTCAGTAGCGTTTTTCAAAGCATTATTAACTTCTGACATTTCAACCATAAATGTTGATTGTCCTTTGATAAGATCATCACTAGCACCAATTCTAGTAAAAATATTATCAAAAAGATAGAGATTAGCTTCTTTAGCTGCAACAAAACAACCAATTTGTGCCATTATAACAAGCAATGCAAATTCTCGCATATATGTTGATTTACCGCCCATATTTGGACCAGTAATAATTAAAACTTCTGTATCTTGGTCCATATAATAATCATTTGAAACAAATTCTTTTTCCGGCATTACTTTTTCAATAACTGGATGTCTGGCCTCTTTTACATCGATAATTTTTTGTTCATTGAAAGTAGGTCGAACATAATTTCCTTCAGAAGAAACAATAGCCAAAGCACAAGAAACATCCAATTTAGAAATAGCTTTTCCTAACGCTTGAATCTGAGAAATGAAACCAGCTACATAATCTCTTAATTCATGGAACAACTTATTTTCCAAAGAAATTCTTTGTTCTTGGGCAGTTAAAAGCTTACTTTCCGCATTTTTTAAATCTTCAGTAATAAATCTTTCACCTGTTGTCAAAGTTTGCTTTCTTATATATCCCCAAGAAGGATCAATTTGATTTAAAAAGGAATTAGATATTTCTATATAGTAACCAAAAACACGATTATAGCCAATCTTTAAATTCTTTATTCCAGTTTTTTCTTTTTCTTTTTGTTCAATATCCAAAAGCCAATTTTTACCATGAGTAGATATTTCTATAAGTTCATCTAGTTGAGAATTGTAACCTTTATTAAATATTCCACCTTCAGTAATTGTCAATGGACAATCTATAGAAATTGCTCTTTCTAATGTGTCTGTTAATTCATTAAAATCACCAAGTCCATCAACAATTTCTTTAAAGCATTCTTCCGGTAACTTTAAGAGCAGTTCTTTAATACCCGGAACCATTTGCAATGATTTTTTTAATTGCAACATTTCACGACCGGAACAAGAATTAAAACCGACACGACCAATCAACCGATCCAAATCATAAATTGATTCTAAAGATTTTTTTAAATCACTTCTCAACATAAAATTAGTAATCAAAGCTTCTACTCTGTCAAGACGTTTATTAATTTCTAAAATATCTGAAGAAGGTTCCTCAATTTCACTTTTTAAAAGACGAGCCCCCATTGAAGTTGAAGTTTTATTTAAAAGCCAATATAAAGTTCCATAACTTCCTTCGCCTTTTAAATTTTTTACCAATTCCAAATTAGTTCTTGAAGAATGATCAAGGCCTAAAATCTTTGTGCTCAATCTATTTATAACCGGTTGAAAATAATCTAAACTTCTTTTCTGTGTATCAACAAGATAATTATATAAGCGAGCGACACAACGCATCTGTCTAGGATCTTTTAAATATTTAAATAAAGCTTCCATTTCAATAGAAGTTTCATCATCATTGTTATAAGAAAAAACAACATGAAGATTGTCTTTTAAATATGTAATTAAATTAGCATCAAAAGATGTTCCAACAACGATTTCTTTTATTTCTAAATTAGAAATAGTAGCTAATACAACACGATAATCTTTTTTTAGATTAACAACATATTGTTCACCAGTAGTTAAATCAACATAGGCTAAAATATAATTGAATTCATCTTCACTAATAGCTCCGATAAAATTATTATCATCATCCTTAATTTCCAAATTAGCACCGGGAGAAATAATTTGAATTACATCTCTTTTAACTAAATTTTTTGTCGACTTAGGATCTTCCATCTGTTCGACAATACCAATTTTATATCCTTTATCTACAAGCTTATTGACATATGTTAAATATGCGTGGTGAGGAATACCACACATCGGTATTTTTTGTCCATTTCCCGCAGCTTTTGATGTCAAAAACAATTGCAATTCTCTTGATGCAACATTTGCATCATCAAAAAACAATTCATAAAAATCGCCTAAGCGGAAAAAAATTAAAATTTCAGGATGTTTTTTCTTAATTTCAATATACTGCATTATCATTGGCGTATATTGACCATCTATACCATTGTGATTAATACCTTTTTTCATAATTACCTACTTGATATATTATAATATATTTTCCCATTTTTTCAAAAGTAATATAACTGATAAAAATGTAATTTTCCTTGACAAAAATTTTATATAAAATATTTCCTAGTTAAAAAAGGAAGACCGTCAAGTCCTCCTCTTTTTTGTGCAAGCCCGCTTGCCTCGCTTACTATAAAATATATTATAATAATCTAATACACCCAATTTCTCAGTGCATTACCTTTGACATAAATATTAAGCCAAATATATCTTTTTATTTTTAAAATAAAATCTTTATCGTGTTCGTTGACTTTTCTTAAAATATGGCAAGGATTACCTACAGCAACAACATTATCAGGCAAATCTTTAGTAGCAACACTGCCAGCGACAACAACCGCATTGTCTCCTATTTTTATCCTAGGTAAAACAATAACTCCTGCACCAAGCCAACAATTTTTTCCTATATAAATAGGAACATTAAATTGATATCCCTGTTTTCTTAACTCAGGCAAAACATGATGACCAGCAGTAGCCAAAGTAACATTAGGTCCAAATAGAGTATAATCACCTACATAAATAGAAGTATCATCAACTAATGTCAAATTTAAATTAGCATAGACTTTTTTTCAAAATGAACATTTCTCCCCCCCCCCAATTCGCATGAAATGGAAGTTCTATATATAACACCCTTCACCAATTTCAGCAAACATATTTTTCAATAAATATTCATGTTTACTTTTTTCTAAAGGGCTGGTTGCATTATAATCATATAATTTTTCTAAACACTTTGTTTGTTCTTCAACAATTGATTCATCAAAAGGCAAATATAATTCATCATTATGAATCTTTTCTTCGTTTATATAAAAAACTTAAGAAATTATTTTTTGCTTTCTATCAATTGCACAGACAAATTATTTTCTGTAGAAGCATTATAAGCAGCATAACCATTGCGATTATAAACATCTTCACGATTATATGTTATTTTATCACCATAAAAAGTAGTGAAATGACCACCAGATTCTTCAACGATAATTTGAGGAGCACAAGTATCCCATTCTTTTGTATTTCCGCTTGAAGAGAAACAACAATCAACTTTTCCTTCAGCAATCAAACAAGATTTTAAAGCTGAACCGAGAGGATGTTTCTTTAATATTCTATTTTGGAACTTATCAAAAATTTCTTGAACAGTTTTTCCAGAATGGAAAACTGAACAACTCATAATTAAATTATCTGTTCTATCAGAGGCATAAATTCTTTTAAGAGCATCATTTTCTAAAAGGTATGAGCCATAATCTTTTATAGCAAAATAAATTTTATTTTGCGCTGGAATTCCAACAACACCAACAACTGGAGTATGTTCTTCTACCAATGCGATATTTATAGCAAACATATCATCTTTAGCTACAAAATCTTTCGTTCCATCAAGGGGATCAATAATAAAGACATATTTTTCATTTAACCTTGCTTTATCATCATTGCTTTCTTCAGTTAAAAAAGCATATGTCGGATATTTTTCCTTCAAAAAACTTTTAATTATCAAATCGGATTGCTTGTCAGCATCAGTCACAGGGGAATTATCAGACTTAATTTCAACATCGAATCCATTCTTATAATATTCCATAACTTTCGACATTGCTTTTAAGCAAACTTCAATCATATCAGAACATTGTTTATCAAATTTTGAGCCAAAATTAATCTTCATTTTTATAACTCCTATAATTTTCTTTAATTTTATCAATAACTTGTTGATATTTATTTATATCATCTAAAACACAGCCCGAAGCTTGGAGATGTCCACCGCCACCAAAATATACCGCTACAGGTTGAATTGGGAAGCCAGATGAACGAAGTTCAACTCTAACCATACCATCTTCTCCTTCTGCAAAAAACACCCAAGCGTAACATCCAAGTAAATTTCCTATCAAATTTACTTGTGGAGCAGCCTGATTTTTTTCAATATTCAATTCTTTTAAAATTTCTTTAGTAAAAACCATATAAGCTACCCCTGAATCAATTTTAAAATTTTGGTAAACATAAGCTTTAAATTTTAAAGATTCTGGATCAACAGTATATAATGCATCATAAATCCTTTTGGTATCAACATTGCTTTTTAAAATATCGCTAACTGTTTTAAAAAGCTTTTCATCAACTGGTGAATATAAAAATCTACCGCTATCCGTAGTAATACCTAAATATAATGGTTCCGCGGCTTCTTTTGGCAAATATCCAAACTTATATAAAAATAAATTTGAAATTATTTCACAAGCAGCAACTCTATCATCTTCAATAATTTCCAAATCGCAAAACTTTTCTGTAAAAATATGATGATCAACCTTTATTCTTTCTTTTGCTGTTAAAATTCTTTTATCATTTAAACGAGGAGTATCACCTATATCAACAGCAATCCCCAGAGAATTTTTTATGGTTTCATCATCGACTTCATCAAATCCAGGAAAATCACTAGGAATTCTTTTAAACCCTCCGCCAATTGCATAAACTTTTTTATCAGGATAAAAATGGAGTAATGCCTGTTTTAATCCTATTTCTGAGCCATAACAATCACCATCAGGAAACATGTGCCCAAAAATTGTTATAGTATCATTTTTTTCAATCATTTTAAAAAATTCATCATACAAATTCATAGTTTTTCCTTTCAAAAAAAGGCTTCCATAAAGGAAGCCTATTTAAAACATTAATTATTCAGCTTTGCCTAAGCTACCAAAGACAGTAACTTTATCAATAAAGACTTGCTTAATGCCTTCTCTTCCTGGGCCAATGATCTTACGTGGATCATAAACTTTATCATTTGTAGATAAAACTTCACGAACAATCTTTGTCCAAGCCATTTGACATTCAGTATTGATATTAATCTTAGATGTACCACGATCAATAGCCATTCTTAATTGATCATTTGGAATACCACTGCCGCCATGTAAAACGAGAGGAATGTTAACAAGTCCAGCAATTTCTTTCATTTCTTTAAAGCCGAGTTTTGGTTCACCATGATATGGACCATGGACAGAACCTAAAGCAGGAGCTAAGCAATCAACACCTGTTTCTTTAACTAATCTTACACATTCTTCTGGGATTGCATATGCACTTTCAGCAACAACAAAATCTTCTTGTCCACCAACGCGACCAAGTTCAGCTTCAACAGAAACATAATTTGGACGAGAGTGAGCATAGTCTGTAACTTCTTTAACAATGCGAATGTTTTCTTCGAGTGGATAATGAGAAGCATCGATCATAACAGATGTAAATCCAGCATCGATAGCATCTTTACAATCTTTAACTGTTGGGCCGTGGTCAACGTGAAGAGCTACTGGAACAGTAATCTTTAAATCTTCCATCAAACCTTTGACCATACCAACAACTGTATGCCAACCACCCATATACTTTGCAGCAGAAGTGGTGACACCTAAAATTACTGGTGTCTTTGTTTTTTCAGCTTCTTCAAGAATAGCTGATGTCCATTCAACATTATTAATATTGAATTGACCGACTGCATAATGTTCTTTGAATGCTTTATTGAGCATTCCAACCATATTTTCTAAAGCCATGATTTTTAATCCTCCTTATCATCGCCAGAATCATTTATTGAAAAACCTGGATTATCTAAATAATCGTCATCATCCGAAATACAATCATCATCTCTGTTTTCTTCAAGCATTTTATCGTATAAATCAGTATTTTGTTCAACAGTAGCATCATTGCTATCTTCATTTATCGTATTTTCTTCTTCCTCACGATAAATTTCATTCATATCAATATGTACTTGTTCAAACTTATGACGTGTTCTTAGGTCCCAAGTATTTTCACCTAATGTAACAAAACGACCATCTCTTAAAAGATCTGTATAGAAATTAGAAGCTTTCTTACATAATTCTTCTTCAGTCATTTCTAATCTTCTGCCAATTTCTTCTAATAAATCAGCAAAAGCAATACCATTTTTAGAATAATCTTTTTCACTGATAATATCAAAAGCAACATCTAACATTGATTTTTTATTCATATTATTTTTCCTCCGTTTTTGTCTTCATATAATTAGGTGCGGTAACACCAATTAATGTTAAAGCATTTTTTAAAGTAATTTCAGCAGCTTTAACTAATGCCAAGCGCTGAGAAGTAAGTTCAGCATTAGCAGGATCAAGAACACGACAAACTGTATAAAAGTCATTTATTCTTGTAGCTAATTTACGAATATATGTTGTAACTTTATAAGGCTCTCTTGTAATGCCAGCATCGAGAACAACTTCTTTAAATTCTGCCATTGTCTTCAAAAGATTTCTTTCACTTTCTTCTTTCAACAATGTTCCAGAATAGTTTAATGTATAATCCCTACCAGATTCAAGTATGGACATTAATCTAGCATGAGCATATTGAACATAATAGACAGGATTTGTAGTTCCCATAGTAGTAGCTAAATTCAAGTCAAAATCCAAATGAGTAGATGCTGAACGTGTTACAAAAAAGTATCTGACAGCATCGGTTCCAACTTCTTGACACAAATCTTCCATACTGACAGCATTACCAGTTCTCTTACTCATTTTATATTCTTCACCATCTTTAAATAAGCGAACCATTTGAACCATAACTACTTCAATTTTATCAGGATCTTTTCCCAAAGATTTCATACTGGATTTCAAACGAGCAACATATCCATGATGATCAGCACCAAGAATATCAATTATATGATCAAATCCACGATCATATTTATAACGGTGATATGCAATATCTGGAAGTAAATAAGTATAAGAACCATCACTTTTAACAAGAACGCGATCCTTATCATCGCCATCATCGACAGTCTTTAAGAAAACTGCATTTTCCGATTCATATGTTCGAGGTTTAATATCTTGCAAAGCTTTTTCTACAAGACCTTGATCACGAACCCATTGCTCAGAGGTATAAACATCAAATTCGACATGGAAATTTTTCAAATCATTTTTAATCTTATCGAAATTTAATTTAATACCTTCCTTTTTAAAATAATCCAAATGAGAATCAGGATCAGAAGCATATTTATCACCTATTTCATTATAGATTTTATCTGCAACATTAACTATATCTTGTCCATGATAACCATTTTCTGGAACTTCAGCTTCTTTTCCACATCTTAATAAATAACGAGCTTCAACAGATTTAGCTAAATTATTAACTTGATTTCCAGCATCATTAATATAATATTCTCTTGTGACATCAAACCCACAGAAAGATAATATTCTTGTCAATGAATCACCTACAGCAGCACCTCTAGCATGTCCTAAATGAAGTTCACCAGTAGGGTTTGCAGAAACATATTCAACATTTATTTTCTTGCCTTTTCCATATTCATTTGAGCCAAAGCGTTCGCCTTTATCAAAGACTTCTTTTATAAGGTTTGTTAAAGTATCTGTTTTTAAGAAGAAATTAATAAAACCAGGTCTAACAACTTCATAACGTTCAACTTCATCCAAAGAAAACTCTTTAGCGATATCTTCAGCGATATCCATCGGATTTTTCTTTAAAACTTTTGCTAAACGTAAAGCAATACTAGAAGCATAATCACCATGTTCTTTAACCTTACCATGGTCCAAAGAAATTTGTTCTGGCTGAATATCAATATTCTTTTCAGCTAGAATACGTAACAATTCATTTTTAATTTTTGTTTCTATTTCCATATTTCACCTAATTGTCTATTGAAGAAATTAAAATTTCACATGTATCAGATGGTACATTTTTATCATCAAGCATTTGATATCTTAAAAGTATTTCATTTGGAAAATCAACTTTAACTTCGCGTACCAATACCGGCAAAGAACCTTTAAAATCAAATTCTTTAGTAACTAAATCTAAGTTGACAACATTATTCTTTTTTAAAGTACCAGATAAACAAAACTCAGGAGTATGACGAACAAAACTAGCTTTATCTTTTTCAATAAGAACTACTTCTATTGAATTTTCTGGATTTTTAGTACTAGTAAAACGATAGGTAGAATTTTCTAAAAACTCTCCCTCATATTCGTCGCGCACATCTGTATTCTGCAGATCAAGTAAAACAAATTTTTTCATTCGCAATTAGTATAACACAACTAACAGTAGAATAATAAAGTAAAATATATAAAAACATTTTTTCACTCATTTTTGAATTTCATTTGCTTAAATAAAAAACAATTTATTCCATAATTTTCACAATCAAATTCAACTCAAATAATTATTGCTTTATTTCGTTTTTTGTTGTAAAATTTTAAAAGATGCCCTCGTGGCGAAATAGGTAGACGCAGTAGACTCAAAATCTGCCGATCGCAAGGTCATACCGGTTCGAGTCCGGTCGAGGGCACCATTAAAGTACATTAGTCTTGATACTTTGAATAAAAGGTGTCAAGACTGTTTTTTTATGCTTTTAAGGGGTAAATTGGCACTTTTAGAGTGAAAATTGTTTTGAATTTTCATTCCTGTGGTGTTTCTTGTCACTTTTGTATCAAAATCATATTACTGCTTATGCTTTTTCTTTGTAGGTGTTAGAACGATTACTGAGGTAGCAGAACGATTAGTAGACAAAAATCAGTGTTAGAACGATTACTTTCGACACCCTTGCTTTAGAAACACTTGCGAAACGGGTAAAAATTATTAAGAGTTTTTATAAGAATTTTATATACAAAACTGTTGACTTATAAGTCACCATCTGATATAATAAATAAGAAGGTTGGTGATAGTATGACCTTGAAAACAATAGGAAATAGAATCAAAGAAATAAGAACTGAAAGAACATATCTTTCACAGGAAGAATTGGCTATAAAACTTGGTTACGACCGAACTTATATGTCACGTGTTGAATCCGGAAGACAGAACATAACAGTAGAAACATTAATTAAAATATGCGAAGGATTAGAAATATCTTTAAAAGATTTTTTTGATTTTCAGGAGGATTAAATGTCTAGATATAAAGTATTAGATTTATTTTGTGGTGCAGGCGGGTTAAGCTTGGGCTTTAAATTGGCAGGATTCAATATAGTTGGTGGTGTTGAATGGGATAAAGCAGCTATGGAAACCCATAATCATAATTTTAATTGTAAATTTGAATTTTGTGGAGATATAAAAAGAATAACTGATGAAGAAATAAATAAGAAATTAAAAGGTGTAGATGTTATAATAGGCGGTCCTCCTTGTCAAGGTTTTAGTTCTGCAAACAGACATGAAAAAGAAGAACAAGATCCTAGAAATAAACTTTTTTTTGAGTATCTTAGATTTGTAAGAATAATTAAGCCAAAAGCATTTGTTATAGAAAATGTAAGACAAATTTTAACAAAGGATAATGGCTATGCAAGAGAGAGAATCGTTCAAATTACACAAGAATTAGGATATAACGTATCTTTCGATGTTTTATTGGCATCTGAATTTGGTGTACCTCAAGATAGAAGAAGAGCAGTATTTGTTGGAATAAGGAACGATTTAAATTGCACGTTTAATTTTGAAGAATTAGGTAGGGTAAATCACGTTGTGACTGTATACGATGCTATTGGAGATATTTGCTACCCTGATAGAAACATAACAAATGGATTCTTAAGATATGCATGTAACAATAATGGCAATCTTTTAAATCATAATCCTAAATTTCCTAATGCGAAAGTTCAAGAAAGAATAGCATTTGTTCCTCAAGGGGGAAATTGGAAAGATGTTCCCCCTGAGTTATGGGATACGCAAAGAGATAATAGACATTCTAGTGCGTATAAAAGGCTATCTTTTAATGAACCTTCAATTACAATTGATACAGGACATATGAATTATTTTCACCCTGTCTTAAATCGAATACCAACTGTTAGGGAATCAGCTAGATTGCAAAGCTTTCCAGATAATTTTGAATTTTTTGGAAATCAAGGAGATCAATATAGGCAAGTCGGAAACGCTGTACCACCATTGATGGCTAGAGCAATAGCGAGAAGGTTAAAGCAATTGTTAGATGGAGGTAACCATAATGAATAATAAATTTTATATTGTTGATTTATTTTGTGGCGCAGGAGGATTTACTAAGGGTTTTGAGTTAGAAGGATTCGAAAGTGTTTTAGCTATTGATAAATGGGATGATGCAGTTAACACATATAACTATAATAGAAATAGAAAAGATGCTTTATCGATAGATATCAATAATTATACTGATGAAATGATTGAATCAAAAATGAACGAGTATAATATTTCTGGCGTTATCGGTGGACCACCTTGTCAAGGATTTAGTCTAGTTGGAAAACGTGAAATTGGAGATGAACGTAATAGCCTATATTTACAATATTTTAGATTTGTAAAAAAAATTAAGCCTAAATTTTTCATTCTAGAAAATGTTAAAGGATTGTTGAGTATGGAAGGTGGTTTTTATAAAGAAGACATTATAAACAGATTTTCAGAATTAGGATATAACGTCTGTTATAAATTAATGAGAGCTTCTGATTATGGTGTTCCTCAATCACGAGAGAGAGTTTTCTTTGTAGGATTACATAAAGATATTTTTGGTGATGCTTTTTTTGATTTTGAACGAGTTGAAAAAAAGAAAATTGTATCGACATACGAAGCTTTGAGTGATCTTCCATCATTAGATAATGGTGATAATCAGGAGCATTATATCACTGAACCTCAAAATGAATTTCAAAGAGAAATGCGAAAAGGATCAACAATTGTGCTAAACAATGATATAACTATGCATACTCAACAAACAAAAGATATTATCAGTATGATAGGTGATGGTGGTAGTATTAGAGATTTACCAAAGGAATATTATGCGATAAGGAATTATAATGCTGCATTTAAAAGAATGAATAGTAAGTTGCCGAGTGGGACTATTGATTGCGGACATAGGAATTACTTCCATTATTCAGAAAATAGAATACCAACAGCTAGAGAATCTGCAAGAATACAAAGTTTTCCTGACACATACTTTTTCACAGGAAATAAAAGTAGTCAATATACTCAAATTGGAAACGCGGTTCCTGTATTGCTGGCTAAAGAAATAGCAAAAGTTATAAAAGCATATTTATCGGAGGTGGGAAATAATGATTAAAAAATTTGAAAGAATTATATCAAACACACAGTCCAATTACAAAGTTGTGATTAGAAAGAAAGATATTACTCAACAATGCTCATATAATTTGCCGGTTGAGCTTGAAGCATATTTATTAAATCTTAATGCTTTAAAGCGTGAAACTGATGAAAGCGTTAAAACCAAAGTAAAGTATGTTTTAAGTCCTGTTTACCATGCGGTTTTAGGTGTAAATATTTGTGCAATCATTGGAAGCGAATATTTTAAAAAAAGAGTTAGTGTAATTTTTACACATACAGAAGGTGAAGATGGAGGCACTCCAAAGTTTCAACTTAAAAAAACTGATTTTAAAAGTAAAGGAATAGGATATGAGTGGTTTGTTGATCTATATAACAAAAACATAGAAGGTGTCAACTTTACTGTTTCTGTTGATGATGAAAAGAAAGAAATAATGTTTGATGTTGAATTGACATCAAATGTAATAGATATGACTGCAGTTGGAGATGATTCAACCAATACCCAAGTTTTAGACGATGCTAATTTTAATGTTTATGGTATTCATATTAAATTACAGAACACTGCCTTAGATGTTGAGAATCCACATGTTTGTATCGGTTGGAGTTACTTGGGTGATTTGACACAAATAGGTACTAAAGAAGACTTATATAACTTATACACTAGTAAAAGCCCTGAACATTCAAACCAAGTCAAAGGAGCCAATGTTTCTCAAATATGGTTGTTTAAAAATGAGATGAAAATTGGTGATTATGTGGTTTATTTTGATGGCTCTATGGCTCATATAGGAAAAGTCGCAGGTGACTATCAGTATATAGAAAATGTCGAAAACCAGGATTCAGATTATGTCAATAATAGGAAAGTTGAATGGATAAAAGACATTCCTTATTCTGAGTTGCCTGGAGAATATAGAAGGAGTGCCCAAACTACAAGGTCATTCTTCCGTCTCAGAACCTACAATGCATTGATTCATGACTTAATTAGAGGCAAAGATATTTCAAATGACGATGAGGATGATTCAACAAATACTCAAAATTCATTAGAAGAATTTAACTTCAAAGCTTCACCTATCACTAATGGTCAAAATCTTATTGTTTATGGAACTCCTGGTTGTGGAAAGTCTTACTATGTTGAACACACACTATTAGATGGCTACTCAAAAGAAAACTACATAAGAACGACTTTTTATCAAGATTACACAAACACTGACTTTGTAGGTCAAATTTTACCTATAGTTGAAGGAGATAAAGTTACATATAAGTTCAATCCTGGTCCTTTTACTCTTGCATTGGAACAAGCAATTAGAAAGCCAAATGAAAGAATCGCTTTAGTTATTGAAGAATTAAATAGAGGTAGTGCAGCTAGCATTTTTGGTGATATCTTCCAACTTTTGGATAGAAAAGAAGGAGTCAGTGAATATGGAATCACTAATGTCAACATCATCAATTATTTAAAAGAAAAGTTTGAGGGTGTTTATACATTTAAAGAAATTAGACTACCTGGTAATCTTTCAATTTATGCGACAATGAACACGTCCGACCAAAATGTATTTACTTTGGATACTGCCTTCAAGAGAAGATGGAAATTTAAAAAGCTTATTAATGAATTTGCAGTAGACCATCAATTTAAAAATAAGTATATTCCAGGTGCCGATATTACTTGGGAAGAATTAGTTAATGATATAAACGAATATATCTTAGAATGCTCAAGTGGACTTAATAGTGAAGATAAGCAATTAGGAGTATATTTCGTTGATGAGAATGGTATGAGAAAAGAAAAGGTAGATGCATCCGATCCCGAGGCAGTCAATGCTTTTGCGTACAAAGTACTTGAATACTTATGGTCAGATATTGCTAAATTTGATAGAAGCAAATGGTTTGCAGATGGAATCAAATCTCTAGATGAACTTGTAAAAGAATACAAGGAAAAAGGATTAGAGGTATTCGTAGATGGCATCTTCAACAAGTAATAAAGATGTTGTTGACATTGAAATAAATTATCATAAAGTCACTAATAAAGTAGATGACTCTTTTATTGGTATAAAAATCAAGAACAATAGAATTGATTTTTATTATCCTGAAACATATAACTTTGATGAGTCATCTATTGAAAAATCAAGAGAAGATGTTCTTGCGATATTACAAACAATATCAATTGCAAAAACACATTCTAATTCAAGGATAAAAGTTGAGTCATCGTTTTCAAATAATGAGGCTATTCCCTTGTTATCATATTTATGGATTATTAGAGACTACTTGATGAATGGATTTTATGTCAACAGGGAAAAAGTCTTAAAGAAAAATCAAAGAGGAAAAGTTGATTGGAAAAGGACTCTAAATGGCCAACCGATTATATCAAAAGGCAATGTTGTATATAGCGATATTGTGGTATCAGTCAAAAACGAGCTTGATAACATTATTGTTGAAATACATAAATATTGTGTTAAGAAAAGCCTAGATATCTTAGGATGGTTATTTGGAATCAACAGTTCTAATTTTATTGAAACTAAACCATTCTACAAAGAATTAAAGAATATCTATATCGATACTTTAAGAAAAGAATTGAGTCAAACTTTTGATGATGAAAAGAAATTAAGATTATCGAATATGTTATCCATCATTGAAGGCTTAAGTGATGAACAAAATGGTAATGAACTTGTATACGGTGTTGATTCTTATGCTTATATCTTTGAAAGAATGATTAATTCAATCTTCGGAAATAGAGATGCAACCAAATTTAATCCTAGTGCAAATTGGTTTATGAAATCAAATGATTATAAGACCCCATTTCCTAGTAGCGATTTAAGACCAGATACTATTTTGATAAAAGATAATATCGCTTATGTCCTTGATTCAAAATTTTATCGTTTTGGTTATACGGCAAATACTAAGGATTTGCCTGAAACAACATCTATTCAAAAGCAAATTACTTATGGTGATTTCATCAAAAACAATAAAATGGGAGATGAGATACAAAAGATTAGAAATGCTTTTATTCTTCCGTATAATAAATCGAATAATAAACTTGGTCTTAATGGAATTATTGAGTACATTGGTTACTCTAAGACTGATTACAGAAAAGGAGCCGAAGATCACGAGATTATTCATGCATTCCTTATTGACTTAAAATATGTTATTGAGACATGGAATAAACGAAATCATGGCAACGATGTAGCGAGCCTTGTAAAGCAAATCGAGGATATTCAGAAAACAAGAATTAAGCAAGAGCGAGATATCGATTTTGCTAGCAAAACTATACAAATCAAGGACGGTCAAACTTTTGTGGGTGGCATCCTTAGTTCCTTTTATGCAACAATCCATAATTCAAAATTGAAACAAACATTGACCAATCAAGAAATTCTTTATGTAGATGGATATTTTGTCATTAATGATGCTAAGTACATAGATATTGAAGATGGCAAAAAGCATCTAAGTGCATATGCAATGATGCATAGAGATGAGTGTTGCTTGGCTTTTGATGCCATAGAAGAAAGCGACGAAAACCTACCATACGAATCATGCAAAAATTGTGAGAAGAGAAAAAAAGCTAGTCCGAAGAAAATAAAAACGGACGACGAGCATAATCAAAGGATATTCTTAAGAGCACAGGATGCGGATGTCGATAGAGTGCTCGAAGATAACAAGGATGCCATTGAACTCAAAAACAAATTATCAGGTTCATTTGCATTCAATCTAAATGCACTAATGGAAGATGGTGGATTCAGTATCAATCAACTCGCAAAAAGTTCTAAGGTAGATAATGGTAAAATCAGTAAGATTTTGGACGGCTCTGCAATGCCATCATTAATTGATTGCATGAGATTTGTTGCTGCATTCGAATTGCATCCCATTGTAGCCCATCAATTATTGTTAAGCGCAAGCTTTGATTTGAATACATCGAACGAGCAACATCAGTTTTATAATTTTCTTATAAACTATTGCTATGGCGAAGATGTGCATTCTTGGTCTTTAAAATGCGCCGAAACCAACCATGGAGATTGGATAATTTAAAAATGATAAAAATTGTTTGGGAAGTTTCCCAAATTTTATAACTGAATAGTCGATAGAAATACGGCCTTATGCCTTATTAGATTTATATCTAGTAGGTATAAGGTCTTTTTTTTATGCTTTTTTTAAAAAAAATAGCTATTTTTGCATCATTTTTAGTTTGGGAAAACTCCCAAAGTTGGAAATAACGCTTTTGTTATAATGGGCTCGTACTTAGGTGCTGTAACGCCTAGTCGGAGATATGAAGGACTTACAGGTCAACGCTACTTCATACCTCAAACAATTTAATATCGCAGTCTAGTAATTTTAGCGGACGAACGCACTGCAAAACGAAATGGAAAAAATCTATTTTAGACATCCATATCTTTTGCTATGCCTTTTTGTGTCGCTCTTGATACTTGTTCCATTTCGTCACTTGGATGTCGGAAGGAACACATATGTCAAAGAATGACAATCAAAAACTTCAAGCTGAAGAAGAACAAAAGAGCACGCTTTTTAATCCTGATGTGGATTATGAGCAACCATCCGATGATAGACCTTATGTTTATTTAGTTGGCAAGACAAAGCTTTATGTTAATGAAGAACAGTTTAAGTTCTTACGTGAGGATTATTGGGAAGAAAAGACTGAAAATTGGTTGAAGAGCAGATGTCTAATCCCTGCAAAACGTGGCGAACTAAAAATCTGTCTTGGTAAGTGTGAAGAATGTCCAATGTTTAGAAACGGATGGAATAAACCTACATATGGTGGTTTTGAAGAAATGGATGAAGAAGAATATTTAGCATTAAATCCTCAACAATCCATACTTGATAAGCTTATCGAAGAAGAGCGAATTCAAGCAATGTATGATGCTATTGATAATTTAGAAGATCCAATCGACCGCTATATCATGCGTCAATATCTATTAAATGAAAAGGACGCAGAAGTTGCATCAAAAATTGGTAAATCACGTCAAACAGTCATTACTAGAAGAAACAAATGCATTGAGTATTTGAAAGAAAGTTTAAAAAATTACTAAAATCACTTTACACCTGCCTTCTTAATAACTCTCTCCTTATGAAGATGCAACAGACAGTTAGCTCTTCAAGAAAGGACATGAGTTATGGAAGTAACTAAAAACAAACCAAAAGGCGATGTTGAAAGAGAACTAATTACTGCAGATGACATTATTACGACTCTACTTGTTATTGGCTCTCTTTCCAAATGCCTAGCTCGAAAACTTATCGTTGAGCAAGAAAAACTGAAGAAGGAGGAAATCAAACGTGGCTTTAAGATTTAATAATTTAGATGATGCAATCGATACTGCTATCAATGCACTTGAGTGGATTCGTGAAAACGCAACTATTCCTGAACGAGATGATTGGGAAGAATTCAAAAAAGAAGAACTCGCACGTGATGCGGCTCTAGAAGAAAAAGAAAAGGTAATAACAATTGAAGATGTTAGACCTGTGCTTGCTGATATCTCAAGAAATGGTCATACAGCAGATGTTAAAGAATTGCTTAAAAAGTATGGTGCGAATAAGCTATCCGAAGTTAAATCCGAAGACTTAACGGCTTTGCTAAAAGATGCGGAGGTATTTAAATAATGCCTTCAAATCACGCACTTTTAGGACCAAGTTCAAGTAAAAGGTGGCTTAGCTGTACACCTTCTGCAAGACTTACTGAAAACTATGAAGACAAAGAATCGGTTTTTGCTAAAGAAGGCACTTTAGCTCATAGCTTTGCCGAATATAAGCTTAATAAGGCGATAGGCAAAACAATTACTGAGCCTGAAAAAAACGAGTTCTACTCGACTGAGATTGAAGAATGCACTAATGCTTATGTTTCTTACATAATGGAGCTATATGAACAAGCAAAAAAGAAATGTAAAGATCCGATTTTACTTGTCGAGCAAGAAGTATCTTTGACTGAATATGTTGAAGGATGCTTTGGAACGTGCGACTGCTTAATTGCCAGTGATGATACTCTTTACATAGTTGATTACAAGCACGGAAGAGGAATTCCTGTGAATGCAGAAAACAACACACAAATGATGATGTATGCATTAGGAGCTTTATTAATATTCGATTTGCTTTACGATATCAAGAAAATTCATATGACCATTTTTCAACCAAGACTTTCAAATATTTCAACATTTGAAACGGAAAAGGAAAAACTACTTGATTGGGCAGAAAATGTTTTGAAACCTAGAGCTTTAATGGCTTATAAAGGTGAGGGCGAGTATCACTGCGGTGAGTGGTGTACTTTTTGCAAAGCTCGCAGTACTTGTAGAGAAAGAGCTAAAAGCAATATGGCACTTGCAAAAGATGAATTTAAAGAACCACCTCTATTAACTGATGAAGAAATTGAAGAGGTTTTATCTAAAATTGATGGACTTTTATCTTGGGCTAATGATGTGAAGGATTATGCATTTCAAGAGGCACTTAATGGCAAGAAATGGACAAATTACAAATTGGTTGAGGGAAGGTCTAATCGTAAGTATTCGAATGAAACCGAAGTTGCAAATATTTTGATTGCCGCAGGGTATGATCCGTATGAAAAGAAACTTGTAACAATTACTGAATTGCAAAAGAGGCTAGGAAAACAGAAGTTTGAAGAGTTAGTTGGTAAATTCATTGTAAAGCCTGAAGGCAAGCCAACACTTGTAGAACGATCAGATAAGCGTGCAGAAATAGAAATTACATCTGCACAGGATGATTTTAAAAATATAGACAAAATGGAGGATTAATAAAATGTCAAATAAAATTCAAAATCAAAGTAAAGTAATCACAGGACCAAATACGGTTTTTAGTTATTTAAATTGTTGGGAGCCTAAAGCATTGACTGAAAATGCTACTCCTAAATATTCAGTATCTCTTATTATCAAAAAAAGTGATATTAGAACAATTGATAAAATTAAAAAAGCAATTGAATACGCATATAAAGAAGGCGAATCAAAGCTTAAAGGAAATGGTAAGTCAGTACCTGCACTTTCTGTACTTAAAACACCTCTTCGTGATGGTGACACAGAAAGACCTGATGATGAGGCTTATAAGGGTTGCTATTTTGTTAATGCAAATTCAACTCAAGCTCCCGGTATTGTAGATGGAAATTGTAATCCAATTTTAGAAAGAAGCGAAATGTACTCAGGAGTTATTGGTAGAGCTAGTATTACATTTTATGCGTTTAATTCCAATGGAAATAAAGGCATTGCATGTTCACTTAATAACCTTCAAAAATTAGCGGATGGCGAGCCTTTAGGTAGTAAGGCATCAGCCGAGAGTGATTTCGGTACAAGTGATGATGAAGACTTCCTTGATTAATAAACTCTTTATAGATATCGAAACATTTTCAAGTATAGATTTAAGCAAGTGTGGCGTTTACAAATATGCAGAGTCGAGTGATTTTGAAATATTGCTCTTTGGATATTCAGTAGATGGTACAGATGTTAAGGTTGTAGATTTAGCGGGTGGAGAGCTTATTCCACCTGCTATTCTTGATGCTATAACAAATGACTCAGTTACTAAATATAGTTTTAATGCAATGTTTGAAAGAGTGTGTTTATCAAGATATTTAAATCTACCTAATGGAACTTATCTTAATCCCAATTCTTGGAGATGTCATATGGTGTGGAGTGCCTATTTAGGTTTACCACTATCACTAAAAGATGTCGGTAAAGTGCTTAAACTGAAAGATCAAAAAATGGACGAAGGTAAAGAACTTATAAGATTCTTTTGTACACCTTGCAGTCCGACTAAAAATAATAGTGGCAGAACTAGAAATCTGCCTTGCCATGCTACTTCAAAATGGAGTGTATTTAAAACATATAACAAGCGAGATGTTGAGGCTGAAATAGAAATCCATAACAGGCTTATTAAATATCCAGTCCCTGATTTTGTATGGGATGAATATCACCTAGATCAAGTAATAAATGATAGAGGAATCAACCTTGATATGACACTTGTAAATAATGCCATTTCCATTGATGAAGAAATACGAGATGACCTTCTTAAAGCTATGCAAAGTTTAACTGAACTTGATAATCCGAACTCAGTAATGCAACTTAAAACTTGGTTTTTAAAACTTGGTATCGATGTTGATGACTTAGGGAAGAAGAATGTAGCAAAACTTAAGGGAATTGTAAAAAGTGGCGAAATCGTAGAGGTTTTATCATTAAGACAACAACTGTCAAAATCATCAGTTAAAAAGTATATCGCTATGAAAAATGCAAGATGTAATGATAATCGTGCTCATGGAATGTTTCAATTTTACGGAGCAAATAGGAGTGGAAGATTTAGTGGAAGGCTTATACAGTTGCAGAACCTTCCTCAAAACCATTTACCTGATCTTGATAAGGCAAGAGAACTTGTAAAGCAAAGAAACATAGATGCATTAAAAATGCTTTATGAAGATATCCCATCAACATTATCAGAACTTATAAGAACAGCTTTTATACCAAAACAAGGATACAAATTTATAGTATCTGACTTTTCTGCTATTGAAGCTAGAGTTATTGCTTGGTTTTCTAAAGAGCAGTGGCGAATTGATGCCTTTAAAAATGGTGCGGATATCTACTGCCAAAGTGCTAGTGCTATGTTTGGTGTTCAGGTTGTTAAGCATGGAATAAATGGACACTTAAGACAAAAGGGTAAAGTGGCAGAACTTGCCTGTGGATACGGCGGAGGTGTTGGTGCATTAACCGCCATGGGCGCTTTAGATATGGGAATTAAAGAAAGTGAACTTCAATCAATTGTCACTGCTTGGCGAAAAGCATCACCACATATCGTTGAGTTTTGGTGGGCGGTAGATAGAGCTAGCAAAAAGGCAATTGAACAAAAGACTGTTACCACTACACATGGACTTATTTTTGAATACAAGAGCGGAATGCTTTTTATTACATTGCCAAGTGGTAGGAAGTTAGCTTATGTAAAGCCAAGAATCGAAACGAACAAATATGGTAGTGAAAGTATTACTTATGAAGGCATTGGTGCTACTAAAAAATGGGAGCGTATTGAAACATATGGACCAAAGCTTGTTGAGAATATTGTTCAAGCAACTGCAAGGGATATCTTGTGTTATGCAATGAAAACCTTAAAAGATTATCGCATTGTTGCACACGTGCATGATGAATTAATTATTGAAGCACCAATGGATGAAACCGTAGAACATATATCGAGTTTGATGTCGAAAAGTCCTGAATGGTGTCAAGATTTGATACTTAACGCAGATGGTTATGAATGCAATTTTTATAAAAAGGATTAGGAGGAAAACTAATGTTTAATATTTATAACTCAAATGTTGTGGGTGTAGCAGCTAATTGCTTATATCCAAATAAAATTGAAATTAAAGATAATGAATCACTTAAAATGGCAGTTTCAAAAGATTATGTTTGTGTTGCTTATAAAAACAATTATCGCAATAATGATAATTTTTTATATTCTGATTGCTTGCCTTTTGATTGTGATAATGATCATTCAGATGAACCTAATGATTGGATTATGCCAAGCGATGTTATTGCAGCTTTTCCTGGTGTTGAAATAGGTATTCATTATAGTAGAAATCATATGAAGGACAAAGGCGGAAAAACGGCAAGACCTAAGTTTCATTGTTTATTTCCTATTAGGCAAATAACCGATGCGGTTGAATACGCAAATTTAAAGAAAAGAGTATCTTCTTTATTTCCTTACTTTGATAAGAACGCTATGGATTCTGCTAGGTTTTTCTTTGGAACTGAAGATGCAAATGTAATGTATGTAAAAGGTGATATTAACCTTACTGACTTTCTAGATGAAGAGGAAGAAGAGTTTGATAAAGATATAAAATCAATAAAACAAGGTTCGAGAAATAATACTATGTCTCGTTTTGCATCAAGAATTCTTAAACGATATGGTGATACAGAAGATGCATATTCCGCTTTTCTAGATGAGGCTAGTAAATGCGTTCCTCCACTTGAAGATAGTGAGCTTAAGCTTATATGGTCTAGTGCTAAAAAATTCTACAAAAAGATATCTTCAAATCCTAGTTATATTCAACCATCAAAATACAATGAGTCAAATTCTTATAAGCCATCAGATTATACCGATGTAGGACAAGCTGTTATACTTACTAATTATTTTTCAAATGAATTAAGATACAGTCCCGCAACACATTTCTTATGGTTTAACAGTTGTTATTGGAAAGAATCCGAAGAAGGAGGACAACGAGTAGCACAAGAACTTACGAGACGTCAACTTGCCGAGGCAATAAGTGATATGTTAAAAGCAAAAGAAGAGTTTGAAAAGTTAGGCACTCAAATTGATATCACCCTTAAAGCAGGTAAAAAACTCGAAGAGCAATTATCTCAAGAGCAACTTGCTGCATTAAAAAAATACAGGGATGCTTTGACATATTATCAATTTGTTTTGAAACGTAGAGACTCAAAGTATATTACTGCTGTTCTTAAAGAAGTTAAACCAATGATTGAAATAGATCCTAAAGAACTTAACGGTAATGAATTTTTACTTAATACACCAAGTGGCACATTGGATTTAAGAAAAGGTGTGTCTAGTTTAAGAGAACATGATCCACACGATTATATAACAAAATGTACCACAGTCTCACCAAGTGATAAGGGTAAGGATTTATGGCTTGATTGCTTAAATAAAATATTTGCAAAAGATATCGAACTTATTGATTATGTTCAACAAATTTGTGGCCTTGCAGTTATTGGAAAAGTCTATGTTGAAGCTTTAATAGTTGCATATGGCGATGGTGGTAATGGTAAATCAACGTTTTGGAATTCTATATTCAGGGTTCTTGGAAATTATAGTGGAAAAATATCTGCTGATACTTTAACAGTTGGATGCAAACGTAACATTAAACCTGAAATGGCAGAAATAAATGGTCGCAGATTACTTATTGCTAGTGAATCACAAGAGGGTGCGAGATTAAACGACTCAATTGTCAAACAACTATGTTCCACAGATGAAGTTAATGCCGAAAAGAAGTATAAAGATCCATTCTATTTTACGCCATGTCATACCCTTGTTTTATACACTAACCATTTACCTAGAGTAAGTGGAAATGATGATGGAATTTGGCGAAAACTAATTGTAATTCCTTTTAATAACAAGTTAACAGGCAGTGGTGATATTAAAAATTATGCCGATTACTTATGCGAAAATGCAGGTGAATACATCTTAAGTTGGGTAATCGAAGGTGCAAGAAAAGTAATTAATAATGGTTTTCATATAGAAACGCCAATATGTGTGACTAATGCAATAGGCACTTATCGTGAACAAAATGACTGGTTCCATCATTTCTTAGAGGATTGTTGTGAAATAGGTGATAAATTCACCGAAAGTTCAAACGCTTTATACTCAAACTACAAACGCTATTGTACCGATATGAGCGAATATACAAGAAGTACTACTGACTTTTATAATGCTTTAGAGAAGAACGGATTTACAAGGTTCGAGAAAAATCGTAAAAGATACTTCAAAGGCTTAAAAATTAAAGAAGATGCTTTTAACGATTTTGAAGATTTTTTGAACTAGAAATCACTAAATTACAAGGTCTAACAATGTCTCTATACTAACTTTTATATATGACCAAAAAATTTAGTATATAGAAAAGTTTTATATACGAGGTTGATAGACCTTGTAGTTAGGTTATTTTATGGAAGAAAAAGCAATAGAAAAAAAGTTAATAAAAGCAGTAAAAGCTCGTGGCGGGCTTGCGTTAAAACTTGTATCACCTGGATTTGATGGAGTACCAGACAGAATTATATTATTTGCTCTTGGCAAAATTGCATTTGTTGAGGTAAAAGCTCCAAATAAAAAACCAAGAAAGCTACAACTTTTAAGACATAGGCAGTTAAGGTCATTAGGCTTTAAAGTTTATGTTTTAGATAATGAAAAAGACATAGGAGGAATCATTGATGAAATACATTCCACATAATTATCAAATTTATGCAACTGAGTTTATAGAAAATCACAACGAATCTGCAATTTTGCTTTCAATGGGGTTAGGCAAAACGATAATAACATTGACTGCAATTAATGATTTATTATTTGATTCCTTTGATGTAAACAAGGTTTTAATAATCGCACCTTTAAGGGTTGCAAAAACGACATGGAAAGATGAAATAGAAAAGTGGGAACATTTAAAACTACTAAAATATTCAATTGTTGTTGGAACTGAACTTGAAAGAATTTCTGCACTCAAAACAAAAGCAGATATTTACATAATTAATCGTGAAAATGTTTCGTGGTTAGTTGAAGAAAGTGGATGTGGTTTTAAATTCGATATGATTGTAGTTGATGAACTTTCATCATTTAAAAATGGTAAATCAAAAAGGTTTCAAAGTCTTATGAAGGTTAGACCACTGGCTAAAAGAATTGTTGGACTTACAGGGACTCCTGCATCAAATGGACTTATGGATCTTTGGAGTGAATATAAGTTACTTGATTATGGAAAAAGACTAGGACGGTTTATAACTCATTATAGAAATAACTACTTTGCACCTGATAGGCGAAATGGAACAATTATCTATTCGTATAAGCCATTACCTTTTGCAGAAGAAACCATCTACGATAAAATTTCTGACATTACTATTTCAATGACGTCAAATGATTACTTGCAAATGCCTGATTTAATTAAAAATGAAGTAAAGGTTGAAATGTCTGAAGAAGAATTAACCAAATATAAAGCTTTACAAAACGATTTAGTATTGAGTTTAGGTGTCGACGATATAAGTGCAAGTAGTGCAGGAGTTTTGTCAAATAAACTATCTCAAATGGCGAATGGTGCAATTTATACAGAAGACCATATTTCACTTAATATACATAATCGCAAACTTGATGCTTTAGAAGATCTAATAGAACAAGCATATGGAAAGCCAGTTCTTGTTGCTTATTGGTTTAAACATGATTTAGAGCGAATTAGCAAAAGACTGAAAGAATTAAATATTCCATTTGAAGAAATTAAAACCGAATCCGCAATCAGAAAATGGAATGAAGGTAAAGTTCAAGTCGGCTTGATTCATCCCGCATCTGCAGGACATGGACTTAATCTTCAAAGTGGTGGTTCAACGCTTATTTGGTTTGGTCTTACTTGGAGTTTGGAACTTTACGAGCAAACAAATGCAAGACTTTATAGGCAAGGTCAAAAAGCAAGCACTGTTGTTATAGAGCATATTATCACTAAAGGAACAATTGATGAAGAAATCCTTAAAGCATTAGAAAGAAAAGACTGCGTTCAAGGTGCATTAATAAATGCAGTAAAAGTTAGTTTGAAAGGGAGGTAAGCAAATATGGATAGAATTGAGTTTTTAAGCGGTTATCATAATCTTGAAATTAAAATTCAAAAGAAAAGAGAATACATTGCTTTTTGTGAAGAAAGAAGCTTAGCTATTCCAGGCCCTTCCTATGGCGAAAAGATAGGTTCTAATCCTAATCAAAATACTGATGCACCTTTCGTTAAATGGATTTACAAAAAAATTGAAGCCGAATCAGAACTGAAAGAACTTGAAGTGAAAGCTGCAAAAACAAAACTAGAAATTGAAGAATCCATAGCAAATTTAAAAAATGATGACTTTGAAAGAATACTAACATATCGATACATAGATTGGCTCACGTGGGATGAAATTGGTTCACGTATGTATTTGTCAAGATCAACAATAAAAAGATGGCATAAAGATGCATTAGAGTTAATAAATTGAATATTTTATTGTATAATATAAAACCGGTGATGATTGAAAATTTACGAATTTGTTTCAATTTAAAATACAGAAATTATTTCATTGTTCTAGTTGTTTTTAATGGCTAGAGCAGAAAAGTCACCGAGAAAGATAAGAAAGGAGCAACACATATGGAAATTTTAAGAAACATATTACTTAAGATTACAGATGTTATAGGTTGCTCCGTAGCTAGTTGATTAATTGGCAAGCTATGTGAGCACCTATGGCAGAAATGACATAAGTAATCACCTTATCGGAGGACTTCGGTCCTCTTTTATTTTAAAATGTTGAACCACTATGAACCGATGTGAACCGTTGAGAACATAAGGAAGTGTGGTATAATTATAATAGGCGAAAGCTATAGAAAACTAGGTCAATAGTGCAACATCTATTGGCCTTTTTTCATGGGCAGAAGGAGGTAGTGATTATGCCAAGTAAACCAAAGAAACCATGTGCCTATCCAGGTTGTCCGAATCTTACGCATGATACCTATTGTGAGGAGCATCAAGCATTAAGGCATAAGCAATATGACAAATTCACCCGAGCTCCCAATCACGATAAGAAGTATGGGAACAATTGGCGAAGGATCCGTGCCTTGTATGTTAAGCAACATCCATTGTGTGAGCGTTGCTTGAAAGAAGGAAGAATAACACCTGTTGAAGAGGTCCATCATATCGTACCTCTTTCTCGTGGCGGAACGAACCAGTTCTCGAACCTGATGTCCCTATGTCAGAGCTGCCATACGAAAACGCACTATGAGCTCGGCGATAGGAAATAGGGGCAGGGGGATTCGAATCTCTACGACTAAAAAGTTCAAAACCGAGCCTGGGGTTTCGTGTGCAAAAATTCGAGTTCAAACGGGGTAATAGGCAAAATCAAAAAAAGAAGGAGGTAATCTATGGCAAAAGATGGAACAATGCGTGGTGGTGCTAGACCAAACACAGGCCCGAAGAAGAAAGCATTAGCTGATAAAATTATTGAGGGAAAAGCAAGTGTAGAAAATAGTGCCGTTGTGTTACCTGAACCTGTCGAAATTGAAGGTGTCGATATGCCACCGATAAAGGACTTCCTAAAAGCAAAACAAAAGAATGGCAAAGATATGTGTGCTGAGGAAATCTATAAAAGCACGTATCTTTGGCTCAAAAAACAAAGATGTGAAAAACTAGTATCCACACAACTTTTAGAACAATATGCAATGAGCGTTTCTCGTTGGGTACAATGCGAAGAAGCAATTAGTGAATTTGGATTTTTGGCAAAGCATCCTACAACAGGAAATGCAATGCAAAGTCCATACATCGCTATGAGTCAAAATTATATGAAACAAGTAAATCAAATATGGTTTCAAATTTATCAAGTGGTCAAAGACAATTGTTCAGCCGATATTGGTGGAGCTAATCCTCAAGATGATTTGATGGAAAGATTATTACAAACTAGAAGAAGATAGGTCACCTAAAGGCGGCCTTTTTTTATTGGAGGTCGCAATGTTAAAAGTAATTGAATTATTTGCAGGTATTGGTGCTCAACGAAAGGCACTGCAAAAAGCGAAAATAGAACATGAAGTGATTGCTATATCGGAAATCGATAAGTATGCTATTCAATCTTACAATGCAATTCATGGTGAAACACTTAATCTTGGGGATATTACAAAAATAGAAAAAATGACAAAAGCTGATCTATGGACTTACTCGTTTCCTTGCACTGATATTTCGTTAGCAGGTAGGATGAATGGATTTGAAAAACACAGTGGGACTCACTCATCACTTTTATGGGAGGTTCAAAGATTACTATCCATATCAATTGATGATGAGACACTGCCTAAATATTTATTGATGGAGAATGTTAAAAATCTTATAAGCAAAAAGTTCAAGCCTTTGTTTGATGAGTGGTGTAAATATCTTGAAAGCTTAGGATATAAGAATTTTTATAAAGCATTAAATGCTAAAGACTATGGTGTCCCACAAAATAGAGAACGTGTATTTATGATTTCAATTAGAGATGATAACGCATTGTATCAGTTTCCGAATGGGATTAATTTAGATACAAAATTAGGCGACTATTTAGAAAATGATGTTGATGAAAAATATTATCTTTCAACTAAACTGATTAATTGCTTTACCGATATGAAGAATCGCAATGGAATTCTTAGAGGACTTCAATTTCAACCTAAGTTAATATTTAAAGATGAAATTGCTAGAACAATTACTACAAGAGCAGGCACAAGACCTTGTGATAACTTTATAGTTGAACCTGTTATTTCATTAGATGGAAAAGTGATAGTTCCTCAAGCTACCAAAGATGGGTATGCGATAGCTAATGTAGGCGATGGAATTTATACAAATAGATGCACATTCAAGCGAGGCGTAGTTCAAAAGGATAAAATCCCAACATTAAAAACTAGCGTAAATGATATCGCAGTTGTTGTAACTAAAGATTCAGAAAACTACATCCAATGGAAACAAAAAGGATGGTTTGATATCGAATGTAGAGCATACAAAGAAGACAAAATATCTGGTGCATTAAATACACGTGGGCACATTAAAGTCCTTACTAATGATGTAGCAATAAGAAGGCTAACACCGCTTGAGTGCTTTAGGCTCATGGGATTTGACGATGAAGATTATAAAAAGATAAAAGAACTTAAAATTTCTGATACTCAAGCTTATAAAATGGCAGGAAACTCAATTGTGGTTAACTGCCTTACTGAAATATTTAAAAAACTAAAGGAGATAATGTAATATGTTTGAAAAAGTAAATCCAAGTCACCCTGACAAAATTGCGGATAGAATCGCAGGTGCAATAGTCGACCTTGCATATAAACAAGACGAAAATCCTAGAATTGCAGTTGAGGTACTAATAGGTCATGGTAAGTGTCATATTATTGCCGAGAGTTCTGTGTATATTGATAAAAATGATATTAAGCTAGTTGTTAAAAGAATTGCAGGAAATGTTGATGTCGACTACGTGGAGGTGCCTCAAGATAAACATTTAGCTAATAATCAAGAAGGACAAATTAGATGTGGTGATAACGGAATCTTCAAAGGGATACCACTTACAAAGGAACAAAAGAAACTATCCAAAATAGCTCAAGAAATCTACAGCAAATATAAGTGTGATGGAAAATACATTTTAAATGGTGATAGATTAATCATTTGTCAAAGTAACGCTACAACTGAAGATTTAAAGAAAGAGTATCCGAATGCAGAGATTAATCCTTTAGGTTATTGGACGGGAGGAACCAATGTTGATACAGGAGCAACAAATAGAAAACTAGGATCTGATATGGCAGATTCTGTTACTGGTGGTGGCCTTCACGGAAAAGACCTATCGAAGGCTGATGTCAGTGTAAATATTTATGCTTTCCTTAAAGCTCAAGCAACAGGAACGGTAGTTGAACTTTGTTGTGCAATTGGTGATGAATATATCGACAATAGACCATATGAAGAAATTGTAAAAATCGCAAGAGAATTCATATTCGATTTAGGTGGCTTTGAGAAATTTGCCGAATGGGGCTTGGTCTAATGGGAGTTCTTAAATATGAATGCACTAAGAATAGATGTAGGAGTACATACGATTTTACATGTGAACTTAACTGATGTTGATTTTACTGATATCAAAGAAATTGTTTTTACAATCAAAAATCCTTCACCTAAAAACTCAAAGCCAATCATTGAGAAAACTTTTACTGAGTCAGGTTTTTATGAAGTGATTATAACACCAGCCGAGAGCTTAAAACTTGTAGAAGGTGCGGAATATGATTTTAATCAAGTGCTTAAAGATGAAACAAGGTACAAGATTAGCGATACAGGAAGAATAATCCTTAGAAAAAGTGTAGGTGACTTTTATGGGTGATAATATAAACGTTTCCAATGTTTCAAAGCAAAGAATAGATATCTCAATTCCGCCTAAAAAAATAGATCCAACAGGTGAAGGATGTACACCAACAATAGAGATTACTCATCTTTGGCATCTAGGCAAAATGAAAGAATTTGAGATAGCTCTTGATACCAAAATTCCAAAGGCACTATCTATTCTTCCACAGGTTAAAGAAGAAAATATTTCAACTGTAGATACAAGAGAAAATGCGAAGATTTATGTTCAAGTAGGAGATACACCATCATATGCAACACTTGAACAGTTAAAAGAACTTAATACAAAAACAGTATTCGTAGATGAGCTATCGGACACAAAAATTCATAAATTAAGCAATGAAGATATTGTAATGCTTAGAAAGGAGTAATAAAAAATGTCGCAAAAAAGAACACAATATGTAAAAACGACAAATGGTCTTGAAAAGCAACTTATTGCATCATCAGCTGACATTGTAGAAATTAATACGATTGAGGGTTTAGATGCAAAAAACGTTCAAGATGCGCTTGTAAAAATAAAAGACATCGCTGATAACGGTGGTGTTACTGGAGTAAAAGGTAATGGTGAGACAGATTATCGAAAAGGTAATGTAAATATTACACCAACAAATATTGGACTTGGTAATGTTACAAATCATGCACAAGTAAAAAGAACTGAAATGGGTGTTGCCAATGGCGTAGCTACATTAGGAGCAGATGGTAAAGTACCTTCAGGTCAATTGCCTTCTTATGTTGATGATGTTTTGGAATACGATAAAAAGTCTGCGTTCCCTGCAACAGGTGAGACAGGCAAAATCTATGTGACAAAGGATACTAACCTAACTTATAGATGGTCAGGAACGTCATATGTTGAAATCAGTTCTTCGCTTGCCCTTGGAGAGACGTCATCAACGGCTTATGCAGGTGATAAAGGTAAGGCACTAGCTGCAAGAGTTACAGCCGTAGAAGGAAAGGCAAACACCAACGAGTCTAATATCTCAAGCGTAGGAACAAGAGTCACTAATCTTGAAAATGGAACTAAGGCAGCTAGTAAAGCAACCAAACTTGCAACGGCAAGGAAAATCTCAATCTCAGGTGATGCAACAGGAAGTACAGATTTTGATGGAAGTGCAGATAAAACAATTGCTTTGACACTTGCTAATTCAGGAGTTACTGCAGGTACCTATTCGGCAGTTGCAGTTGACACAAAAGGAAGAGTCACGGCAGGCAGCCAGATTGTTGAATGGGGAGCAAAGGGACAAACCGAGCCAAGTGCTAATTTAGCAGTAGGTGGCTTGTTCTTTATGCTTAATGAATAGGTGATTTTATGTCTTGTTATACACCGAAAAGGAAAACTAATAACGGGATCGAGGACGTAAAGCTTCCAATCAATTCTATAAAGGACCTCGAGGATAGGCTTGCGAATCTCGGAGGAAGGAAGCTGGCAATGCCGATCATAAGGCTCGCCAATGTCATGGATAGCGACAACACTATGATCATAGGTCCGAGCAACCCACTGAAGTTCTGCGTCGAGATCATCGATGGATCATTGCAGGTTGGGGATTCTTTGCAGATCTGCGTAAAGCAACTTGTCACATACAGGAAAAGGAACAAGCGAAAGTACCGATTGAGATGCCAGTGGAGTGTTAAGGTCACCGAGCAAGATATAGGCTCGAGATTCCTATACGTAAACGTCATCGAATCGCTGAGCGGAATATCGCAGAGATTGTACAGGACGAATGACTGGGGGAATTCGACCCTATCGCCGCTATACATCCGAATAAGAAGGCCGATTTTCGCTGGAACAAACGAGATAGATGCCTATTTTTCAAATATAGTGACAGTGTGGAAGAAATATTCCTTGGAAACAGGAAAGATACTAATCAAATAAAGAAATTACCGAGTGACGGAATCAACTCTGCAGGGGAAACCCCGCAGCGACAGTAAAACTCGCCAACGGGCGTGTCGGCGCAAACTCTCGGTAATTTTTATTTTTTATGAGGAGGTAAAAATGAAAACAACCAGAGAAATGACGCTTGTTAGCATTGACAGGCTCATACCATATATAAATAACGCAAGGACGCATAGCGAAGCTCAGATTACGAAACTGCGCTCAAGCCTTCGTGAATTTGGTTTTATTAATCCTGTGATTATTGATAAAAATTATAATATCATTGCAGGTCATGGACGAGTTCAAGCAGCAAAAGCAGAAGGGATAAAGGAAGTCCCTTGCGTCCTTGTCGACTATTTGACCGAAGCACAGAAAAAAGCGTACATCATTGCCGACAATCGCATGGCACTTGATGCAGGATGGGATGAAGAAATCCTCAAGGTTGAATTGGAGTCCCTTGAGGGCGAGGCGTTTGATTTGTCCCTTACAGGTTTTGATGATGATGAACTCGCAGACTTGTTCAATGAAGATAAAGCGGACATTGAAGATGACGATTACGATTTGTCAGCCGCTTTGGAAAAAGCATCATTCGTTGAAAAGGGCGATAGATGGATAGTCGGAAGGCACGTTCTTTATTGTGGGGACGCAACTGATGCAGAAGACGTCAATAAGCTTATGGATGGGAAGAAGGCAAATCTAGTCCTTACTGATCCTCCATATGGTGTGTCTTTTAAATCTTCAAGCGGTCTAACCATTAAAAACGATTCGATCAAAAATGAAGAATTCTATCAGTTCTTACTTGATGCTTTTAATAACATGGTTGCTCATTGTGAAAGTGGTGCAGCAGGATATGTCTTCCATGCAGATACCGAAGGACTTAACTTTAGGAAAGCATTTATTGATGCAGGTTTCCATTTAGCAGGATGTTGTATATGGGTAAAAGATTCACTTGTATTAGGTAGATCTGATTATCAGTGGCAGCATGAACCTGTACTTTATGGTTTCTTACAGAACGGAAAGCATAGATGGTTCTCAGACAGAAAACAAACTACCATTTGGAATTTTAAAAAACCTAAGAGGAATGAAAATCACCCAACAAGTAAACCTCTTGATTTGCTTTCTTACCCTTTGCAAAATAGCTCTCAGGAAAACGCAATTGTAATTGATACTTTTGGTGGTTCTGGATCAACTCTAATGGCTTGTGAACTCACTAATCGTATTTGCTACACGATGGAGTTAGATGAGAAATATGCATCGGTTATTTTAAGACGATATATTGATAACGGCGGTGATCCTGAAGGTGTTTACTGCATTAGAAATGGTGAGAAAATCAACTATCTTGACGTGGTTAAAGAAGTTGAGAAAAAGTCAGATAATTCCTTTGCTAATGACTTGATATAAATCTCCTTTAGAGTGATATATATACTACCTAAAGGAGGTATGAAAAATGAACGAATTTAGAAAGAAATTATATGAAATGTGCGATAAGACCAATACAAGAAAGAGCGGCATCGACTTCCTTGTTAATTACTACATTGAATCATTACACTGGAGCGAAGAAGAGGCTTGCAAATACGCACTTAGCTTATTTAAAAACGGAACTATCCAAAATATTAAGCTGATAGGAAAGGATGGACAAGAACTATGATTGATATTGAAAACTTAAAAAAAGAGTTCCCTGTTGGTAGTCGAGTTGAACTTATCAAGATGGACGATAAACAAGCACCACCAATTGGAACAAGAGGCACGGTAATAGGTGTTGATGATATCGGTTCGATCATGGTTGCTTGGGATAATGGAAGTTCACTAAATGTTGTATATGGGGTTGATAAATGCGAAAAGCTAAATACCGTTAAAACAATATGCTATGGCAAGGAACAAATATGGGATAAAAAAGAAGATGCAATTGAATTTTTTGTTGATTGTATGCTTAATTCTGAAGGTTCAGAAAGAGAAAGATACTGCAACATTTTATCTTCATTAAAAGGTAATTTGAAAGTATGCAAAGATTTGTAGAAATCCAAGTACTTTATATATCATAGATATATAAAAACATTCAAAAAAAGATATACAATTAACTTGATATAGTGTCCTTTTAGAGTGATATATATACACGACGAAGGGAAGAAAAAAACTTCAAGGAGGACACGAAGATGAAAGAAAAAATTGAAAAGCAAATTGAAGAAATGAAGAGACAGACAATCGGTGTTGAAATTGAAATGAACAACATCACAAGAAAAAAAGCAGCAATTTTGGTTGGAGAATATTTTGGTACAAGAGCATATGATGCAGCAAGAGAATATGGTTATTTCAGTTGGGCTTGCAAAGACACGAAAGGAAGAACATGGAAATTCCAAAAGGATGTATCAATTGCAGGACCAGACGATGAAAAATGCGAAATGGTAACGCCAATCCTAGCCTATGATGACATTGAAGACTTGCAGGAAATTATAAGAATACTTAGAAAAGCGGGTGCGAAAAGCGATGCATCAAGGATGTGTGGAGTTCACATCCATATTGGAGCAAACGGGCATACCCCACAAACAATGAGAAACCTTACAAACATTATGGCAAGCCACGAAAGCTTACTTGCTGAGGCACTCAACCTTGATAGAGGAAGAATTGATAGATACTGCCGAACAGTTGACGGAAGGTTCTTAAAAGCAGTCAATAAGAAAAAGCCTAAAACAATGAGTGCATTTGCTGATGTCTGGTACGAAAGCCAAAACGAAGGATATGGAAGAACACAACATTATAATGGGAGCAGATACCACATGCTAAACTTTCATGCAACATTTACAAAAGGAACAATTGAATTTAGATTATTCCAATTTGATGCACCGAGTGATGGTAAAGCAAATGGGCTTCATGCAGGACAACTTAAGAGTTACATTCAACTTTGCTTGGCACTAAGCCAAATGGCAAAAGATGCAAAGGCAGCATCAAGCAAACCTCAACAACATGACAATCCAAAATATGCAATGAGAACATGGCTACTTAGACTTGGCTTTATCGGAGATGAATTCAAAACAGCTAGAGAATTCTTAACTAAAAGGTTGTCAGGAGATGCAAGCTTCAGAAGTGGGGTAAGACCTACTTCTATAGCCTAAGGAGGTAATTTATATGAAGAAGACTTACTATTTAGCTTATGGTTCAAACTTAAATGAAAGGCAAATGAAAAGAAGATGCCCTGATGCAACCAAGGTTGGAACATCATTCATTGATGGCTATAGGCTCATGTTTAAAGGAAGTAAAACAGGTGCATACCTTACAATTGAAAAAGCAAAAGGGCATAAGGTTCCAGTTGGCGTGTGGCTTGTGAGTGGGCAAGACTTGGCTTCACTTGACGTTTACGAGGGGTATCCTTCCTTTTATTATAGGAAATGGGTAAATGTTTCATTTGAGAATAAAAACGCAACACAGGGCAAAATAAACGCCTTAGTCTACATAATGCATGAGGACAGGAAGCTTGCTTGCCCAACGAAATTCTATGTTGATACCTGCCTTGAAGGGTATGAAGACTTTGGATTTGACAAAAGATATCTATTGGAAGCACTAAAATTTAGCTTGGAGGTAAAAGATGAAGACAAACGATAATTTTATGAAGACTTGTCCTAAATGTGGCAAGAACTACAAAGCACCATCTGCCATTTCAAGGGTAGATAATAAAACGCCGATTTGCCCAACGTGTGGTACGAGAGAGGCGCTTGAAGGCTTAGGTATTAACAATGACGAGATTGAAAAAATAATCGAAACAATACCAAAGTATGAATAAAAGTAAAGAGAATCAAAGTCGGCTTGATGGTCGGCTTTTTCTTATTGAGAAGGAGGTGGAAATTTGCGAAAACTTAAAAAGTATGTTCCGACTAAGTTCAAAGCTAAAGAATCCACCTATGATAAAGCTGCTGCAGATTATGCGGTGAACTTTATTGAATGCTTGTGCCATACGAAAGGTACATGGGCAGGTGAGCCATTTGAACTTATAGATTGGCAGGAGCAGATAATCAGGGATCTGTTTGGAACATTGAAACCTAATGGATATAGGCAATTTAATACTGCTTACATCGAGATTCCAAAAAAACAAGGTAAATCGGAACTAGCAGCTGCAGTTGCTTTGCTCTTAACTTGTGGTGATGGTGAAGAAAGAGCTGAAGTTTATGGATGTGCAGCTGATAGGCAACAAGCATCAATCGTATTTGAGGTTGCAGCAGACATGATAAGAATGTGTCCTGCACTTAATAAAAGGTGCAAGATACTATCGGCAACAAAGCGAATTATTTATTTGCCGACGAATAGTTTTTATCAGGTCTTGTCCGCTGAGGCTTATTCCAAACATGGCTTTAACATACACGGAGTTGTATTTGACGAGCTGCATACTCAGCCAAATAGAAAACTTTTTGATGTTATGACCAAAGGTTCTGGTGATGCAAGAATGCAACCTTTATATTTCCTAATCACCACAGCAGGAACTGATACTAAATCTATTTGTTACGAAACTCACCAAAAAGCAAAAGACATTCTTGAAGGAAGAAAACATGATTCTACATTCTACCCAGTCATTTATGGAGCGGAAGTGGATGATGATTGGACAGATCCTAAAGTTTGGAAAAAGGCAAATCCATCACTTGGCATAACAGTTGGAATAGACAAGGTAAAGGCGGCTTGTGAAAGTGCAAAACAAAATCCTGCAGAAGAAAATTCATTCAGACAGTTAAGGCTAAATCAATGGGTAAAACAAGCAGTAAGATGGATGCCTATGGAAAAGTGGGACGATTGCAGGTTTGACTTTTATCCTGAAGATTTGAAAGGGAGAGTTTGCTATGGTGGACTAGACCTTTCTTCAACAACGGATATCACTGCATTCGTTTTAGTGTTTCCGCCGACTGAAGAAGATGAGCATTACTACATCCTGCCTTATTTCTGGATACCCGAAGAAAATATGGAAGCAAGAGTCAATAAAGACCATGTTCCTTATGATTTGTGGGAAAGGCAAGGCTTTATTGAAACGACCGAAGGCAATGTTATTCATTATGCCTACATTGAGAGTTTCATAGATGAGCTTGGTAAAAAATACAACATAAAAGAAATTGCTTTTGATAGGTGGGGCGCAACAATGCTTGTTCAAAATCTGGAAGGACTCGGTTTTACAGTCGTTCCCTTTGGTCAGGGATTTAAAGATATGAGCCCACCAACAAAGGAACTTATGAATCTAGTTCTTGGCAAAACTTTAAGGCATAACGGCCATCCAGTGCTTAGATGGATGATGGACAATGTGTGTGTTAGAACAGATCCAGCAGGAAATATAAAGATGGATAAGTCAAAATCCACAGAGAAGATTGATGGTAGCGTGGCAACTGTTATGGCACTTGATAGAGCAATAAGAAATAAAGGAGAGACTTCTGATTCAGTTTATGATTCAAGAGGTCTTTTAATTATTTAGGAGGTCAAAAATGGGACTTATAAACAAATTATTCAAATCACGAGATCACCCCAAGATAGATAACAGAACTGTTGGTGGTTCTTATTCGTTTTATATGGGCGGTTCTTCAGCTGGTAAGAATGTAAATGAAAGAAGTGCAATGCAAATGACTGCAGTTTATTCATGTGTAAGAATTCTTGCAGAAGCTGTTGCAGGATTGCCATTACATCTTTACCGATATAAAGAAGATGGCGGAAAGGAAAGAGCAATAGACACCAACCTATACCATTTACTTCATGATGAACCAAACAAAGAAATGAGCTCATTCATATTTAGAGAAACGCTTATAACTCATTTGCTTTTATGGGGAAATGCTTATGCTCAAATCATAAGAAATGGCAAAGGCGAGGTTGTAGCTCTTTATCCGCTAATGCCAAACAAGATGCAAGTAGACAGAGACGAAAACGGCGAACTTTACTACATATACACAAGAAGTTCCGAAGAGGCGAAAACCATGGAAGGGGCAACCGTGTATTTAACGCCGAGAGACGTTCTGCATATTCCAGGGCTTGGATTTGATGGACTTGTTGGTTACTCGCCGATAGCGATGGCTAAAAACGCAATAGGCCTAGCGATTGCCACTGAGGAATATGGTGCGAAGTTTTTCGCTAACGGCGCAGCTCCGAGTGGAGTCCTTGAGCACCCTGGAACGATTAAAGACCCTTCAAGACTAAGAGAAAACTGGAATTCCACATTCGGCGGCTCTGCTAATTCTGGCAAGGTCGCAGTACTAGAAGAAGGAATGAAGTACACGCCGATTTCAATCTCGCCCGAACAGGCACAGTTCTTGGAAACAAGAAAATTCCAAATTGACGAAATAGCTCGAATTTTCAGGGTTCCACCTCATATGGTTGGAGACCTTGAGAAGTCGAGCTTTTCTAATATCGAGCAACAGTCGCTGGAGTTCGTTAAATACACCTTGGATCCTTGGGTTATAAGGTGGGAGCAATCACTGTCGAGGTCATTGCTTAGCGAAGACGAAAAACGAAAGTATTTCTTTAAGTTCAATCTCGAGGGGTTGCTTAGAGGAGATTACGAATCTCGCATGAGCGGTTACGCCACAGCAAGGCAAAACGGATGGATGTCCGCGAACGACATACGAGAGCTTGAAAACTTGGATAAGATACCTGCCGAAGATGGCGGCGACTTATACCTGATAAACGGCAATATGCTACCGCTTAATAAAGCAGGTGCTTATGCAAATATAGAAAAGGAGGATAAAACCGATGAAGAAGTTTTGGAAATGGACAAATCAGGCCGAAGCGGAAGAAAGAGTCCTAGAACTTAACGGAACGATAGCGGAAGAGTCATGGTTCGACGACGATATCACGCCGAGAATGTTCAAGGAAGAGCTCTATTCTGGGACTGGCCCTATTACCATTTGGATCAACAGCCCTGGCGGCGATTGCATAGCGGCTTCTCAGATTTACTCAATGCTGATGGACTACAAAGGCGAAGTCACAGTGAAAATCGATGGAATCGCGGCTAGTGCGGCCAGCGTAATAGCTATGGCTGGAACCAAAGTCGTCATTGCGCCAACCGCGCTGATTATGATCCACAATCCATCAACCAGCGCCAACGGAGACCATAGGGATATGAGTAAAACGATTGAAGTACTGAACGAAGTAAAAGAATCGATTATAAATGCCTATGAAATCAAGACAGGACTTTCTAGAGCCGTATTAAGTCACATGATGGACGCAGTTACGTGGATGAACGCAAACAAAGCTATTGAACTAGGATTTGCCGACGAAATACTCGAAGACGAGAAGAAAAAGGACGCAGGCAAAGGCTTTGAGTTCCAAGAGCATGTGTTTGCAACAAAATTGCTTAATAAAATCACAAGCAAAGAAACAAAAGCAAAGCCAAATAACAAAGGCCGAAGCATAGCTGAGCTAAAAGAAAAGCTCAATCAAATCAAAAAACTAATTTAATGGAGAAAAAAATATGACTATTACTGAATTACGTGAAAAACGTGCTAAAACCTGGAGCGCAATGGAAAATTTCCTTGACTCCCACAGAAACGAACAAGGCGTACTTAGCGAAGAAGACGACGCCATTTACATCAAGATGGAAAAAGAGCTTGAAACATATACCAATGAAATCAAGCGCATGGAACGCAGAGATGCAATCGAGGCAGAGCTTAATAAGCCTGTATCAACTCCCTTAACTGCCAAGCCTATGACAGCTAAAGAGGACGAAGAAAAAACAGGTCGCAAATCCAATGCCTATAAAAAGTCTTTCTGGAACGCCATGAGAGCGAAAGCCATCAGACCTGAAGTGTTGAACGCTCTTCAAATCGGCTCTGATTCCGAAGGCGGATATCTTGTCCCTGATGAATATGAAAAAACACTTGTTGAAGGTTTGGAAGAAGAAAACATCTTTAGACGAATCGCGAAGGTAATCACCACATCTTCTGGCGACAGAAAAATTCCTGTTGTTGCTACCAAAGGAACTGCCTCTTGGGTAGACGAAGAAGGAACCATTAACGAAAGCGACGATTCTTTCTCTCAAGTTTCCATTGGCGCATATAAGCTCGGAACTTTGATTAAAGTCTCTGAAGAGCTTTTAAACGATTCTGTATTCGACATCGAGTCTTACATTTCTAAGGAATTTGCAAGACGAATCGGTAGCAAAGAAGAAGATGCGTTCTTCAATGGCGATGGCGTTGGAAAGCCTATCGGTATTTTCAATACTACTGGAGGTGCAGAGGTCGGTGTAACTACCGCAAACGCTACTTCGATTACCGCAGACGAGCTTATCGACCTTTTCTATTCACTTAAGGCACCGTATAGAAAGAAAGCGGTATGGGTTCTTAACGATGCGACAATCAAGGCGATTAGAAAACTAAAGGACAACAATGGTAACTACTTGTGGCAACCTGCACTTACAGCAAATACGCCTGACACTATCTTGGGTAGACCTGTATTTACTTCAAGCTATGTTCCAACTATTGCCGCTGGTGCAAAGACGATCGCGTTCGGCGATTTTTCTTATTACTGGATTGCAGATAGACAATCTCGTAGTTTCAAACGCCTTAATGAGCTATATGCTGCAACAGGTCAAGTAGGCTTTGTGGCCACTCAAAGAGTAGACGGCAAACTTATCCTTCCTGAAGCAATCAAGGTTCTTGCTCAAAATGAATAACAACAAATAGGAGGCGGCATATATGACAGCTAATGAACTACTTACAAAGGTGAAAGAAAATCTAATCATAACATTCAACGACGATGACAGTCTTATTCTTAGTTTCATAAATGCCGCCATCTCCTATGCGGAGAGCTATCAGCACATAACGGAAGGCACCTACAACGTCATGCCGATGTCCGCGACTACGGCGCAGGCAATCATTATGCTTGCGTCTCATTTTTATGAATCACGTGATGGTAGCACAGGCGGCTTTTTTGCGAACTCGACCGATGCGTCGGACCAAGTCTGGAAGACGGTGAATTTGCTACTTAGAATGGACAGGAATTGGAAGGTGTAAACATGGGACTAGGACTTATGAATAAACCAGCAAAGTTATGTGAGAAAGCTTTTGTGACCGATTCTGAGGGCTTTTCCTCGCAACGTGTGGCTGTTTTGGCAGACATTCGAGTGTTTGTTGAAGGACGGCACGGAAGCGAACGTTGGGCGAATTTGGCGGCTTTTAGCGAGGCTACCGAACTCTTTCGCTTCAGAAAAATACCAAACGTCAAGGTAACGACCAAGCAATACATTATCTTCGAAGACGAGGAATACGACATTCTATCGGTTGAAGATGTGAAGGGCAGGAACATGTACATTGAGGTTTTGGCGAAAAAGGCGGTGGCTTCAAATGGCTAATTGTACTTGTAAACTTCCAGAAGAGCTGCTTAAGAAACTCTCAAAACTAGGAAATAAGATGGATGACGTTAGCGAAACTGTACTTGAAACTGGCGGCGTGATTGTTCTGGATAAGGTCAGAAACAATTTGCAAAGCGTGTTAAGCGGCAAATCCACAGGCGAGCTTTTAGGTTCATTGGGCTTGAGCAAGGTTCTTTTAGGCAAAGACGGAAACCACAATATTAAGGTTGGATTTGCTGAGCCTAGATCGGACGGAAAGTCAAACGCGATGATAGCCAATATTATCGAGTACGGCAAACACGGCCAGCCTGCGAAACCATTCTTGAAATCAGCAAAAAGGCAGTCGAAGAAAGCATGCATCGATGCAATGACACAAAAGCTGGAAGAGGAGATAGATAAACTATGAGCATTTTGTCTGAAACAAAAGAACTGCTAGATTCTTTTAACTATCCCATAGCAACTGGAGTGTATAAAGGGACGGCAACAGACACCTATATTGTCCTAATTCCTTTGTCCGATAATTTCGAATTGCATGCAGATAACGCTCCTAATGCCGAGGTCCAGGAACTGAGAATTTCAATTTTCGCAAAAGGCAATTACAGAAAACTAGCAAATCAAATAGTAAAGAAACTATTAAATGCTGAATTTACAATAACCGACCGCAGATACATCGGTTATGAAACTGAAACAGACTATTTCCACTACGTGGTGGAGATAGCGAAAAATTATGAATTGGAGGAATAAATAAAATGGCAACAATTGGTTTAGATAAACTTGTTTATGCACCTATTACCGAAGACAAAAACGGCAATGAAACATATGGGAAACCCGTTCAACTTGCAAAGGCAATCTCTGCTGATTTGTCTGTTGAATTGAATGAGGCTATTCTTTTTGCCGACGATGGGCAATCCGAAACTGTAAAGGAATTCAAAAGCGGAACCATTTCGCTTGGCGTTGATGATATCGGAAATGAGGCGGCTGTGGCCCTTGTTGGCGCAACACTTGATAACAATGGTGTATTAATTTCTGGCGGTGAGGATATCGCTCAGTATGTGGCGATTGGCTTTAGAGCAAAGAAATCAAACGGGAAGTATAAGTATTATTGGATTTATAGGGTGCTTTTCGGCATTCCAGCTACAAGTCTTGCAACTAAAGGCGATTCGATTACTTTCTCAACTCCTACTATCGAAGGCTCGATTTATAGACGAAACAAGCCTGATAGCAAGAACAAGCATCCTTGGAAAGCCGAAATCACCGAAACAGCAGAAAACAGCGAAACCATAAATACTTGGTACGATAGTGTTTATGAGCCTGAATATTAAGGAGGAAAAGTCAAATGGCAGACGAAAGAAGCGCAGTCATTACGATTGGCGATAAAGATTACGAATTGCTTTTAACAACGAAGTCAACGAAGGAAATAGCAAAGAAATATGGCGGTTTGTCCAATCTTGGAGACAAATTGATAAAAAGCGAGAATTACGAAGATGCCATCAACGAGATTGTTTGGCTCATTGTAACTCTCGCGAATCAGCCTATTCTCATTTTCAATTACAAGAACAAAGGCAGTGAAAAGCCGCTCTTGACAGAGGACGATGTGGAACTTTTGACGACTCCACAGGACATTGCAAACTTCAAAAACGCAATTACTGAGGCGCTTTTAAAAGGGACAAAGCGAAACATTGAGAGCGAAGAAACAAAAAACGTGGTGGGCGAGTAAGCGACGAAGAGTTGTTTACTCGTCTTTTGTATTACGGTCTATCACAGTTACATTTAACACAGGACGAGGTATGGTTTATGCCTTTTGGACTTTTACTTGATCTATGGGAATGCCACAAGCAATACCATGGTATTTCAAAACCTAAAGTAGAAGTCTTTATCGACGATATTATACCAGATGAATTATAAGTTAAAAAAATATATTAATATTTATTTTTTGCTTAATAGATGCAAAAATTAAAATTTAATGGTATAATATAATTAGAAAATATTCTCGGGGTGCTAGGGAGTAAACAAGTCTGTTCCAGTATGATTTGAATTTATCTCAATATTAAAATATGCAAGTTAGTTTACTTCCGTTATATTCTTAAAGGGAGTTTTTTGCTTAATAAGAATAAAATAGTTGGTTTTACTAATATAAAATAATATAAAAAGGAGGCAAGAGAAATGTATAGAAAAGTATATCTTGTTTATGGTGTTATTCTCTGGATTTGAGAAACGATCAAAGGAATTAGCGTTATTTTCCTTTGATCAAAAACAACTAGAAATGAGAAACGAAAAAATCAGAAAGGAGATAATAATGAAAAAACTTGTGATTTTAATGCTTGCGTTCTTATTTGTTATGACAGGATGTTCTAAAACTCATAATGATACAATTCAAGAACCATCTGTTAATGATATAGTTGAAACTAATAGGGTGACAAAATTGGAAAAATTAAAAAGCACTACAACAACAATTGGAGATGTTAATATGTTTGGTTCTGTTGATGAAACATTATATACTAACATTTATATCATAAATACATATGATGAATTTGAATATTTATGTACTAAATTTAATTCAAATAAAAATGTATTTCAAAAGCTAATAGATTTATTGAAAAATATGAATTATGCTGTGTCATATTTTGAAAATAAAAGCCTTATTATCTCACCTTTTTTACATTCTTCTGATGAGAAAAATATTAGTCTTTTAGATATTCAAATTAACGATTCATTAAAAAAAATCGATATCACTTTTCAATTTGAATCTCCAGAGTATGTAGATTGTGATGTTATTGTGGACTATTTCGTTATAGAAATAGAAAAACAAGATTTTATTGAAAGAAATGATTATATTAAAAATATATATGGTTATAATTTATTAACTAATCGCAAGGAGTCTTCTTGCTATAGATAGAAGAGAAAAAAATGATAAAAAAGATATTTATTTTGTTGATACTTACCATTAGTGTAAATTTAGCAGCTTCTTTTAATATTTCAAGCAATGATAAAATTGAACAAACGTTTGAAAATAAAATAGTTTATTCATTAAACAATTATTATGATAATTCAGTTGATGCAGTAGATTCATCTAAACTAAACGATGATGTATATTTGACTTTACAGTATGCAACTGAATTTGATTGTCAACATGAAAATATTACTAATGATTTTGAACTTCAACAACATAGAATGGAATTGAACGATTATTATAATCAATATAATAATCAAATTTTAGATAGTTTAAATCTAATTGATTTTAAAAAAGTGTACGCAAGTCAATATGGTCCATACATCACTTATACATATGATTCATTATCAGAACTATATGCACGTGATTTTGCATTATTAAGATCTAGTGATAATGCTTCATTAGAAAAAGTTTTTATAGAAGATGATATGAAGCAAGATTTGGCAACACGCAATACAACTTCAGGTTTAGATTATGATTTTGAGACTGCATTAGCAGATATTGGAATTAGTGGAGTGAAAGAATATGATGGTAGTGGAATAAAAATTGGTTCAATCGAAAGTGGTATTCCATCCAACTATGTGAATTTATCAGGAATACACTATGAAACATTTGGAACATATACAACAAGTCATGCCTTTCAAACTTCTTCGATATATGCTAGCAATGTTGGCATAGCAAATAATGCATCTATTTATTTTGCCGCATTGTATAATCACACATTTAATGAATGTGTTGATTGGTTAATTGGTAAAGGTGTAAATGTTATTAATAGAAGTAATGGTGCGAGCACTGGCCGATATACTGCTGATTCTGCATATGCAGACTACATTGTGAAAGAAACAAAAGTAACTTTTGTAATATCTGCTGGCAATAGTGGTGATTCAAACGTGATAGGTAGCCCTTCTACTGGTGCAAATGTAATTTCTGTAGCATCTAATGACTCAAATTTAGCAATAAGTTATTTCTCATCGGCAGGATTGCAAAGTAATGAAACTACAAAATTATTAAAACCTACATTAACGGCTCCTGGTGGAGCTATAGCAAATATTGATAATATTGGCTATAGTATTAGCGGAACAAGCTTTTCTGCTCCTATGGTTACAGGAATTGTAGCCCTTTTAATGGATGAATTTGATGACTTAAAATATCATCCTGAAAATGTTACAAATTTATTATGTAACACAACCACTTATGTTATGGGACAAACTGATGAAGTTGATTATGATGCAGGATATGGACTAGTGAATTATGAACGTGCAAGAAATGCATATAACAATTCAGTTAATTTTGTGTTAACGAATTCGGCAGCAGTAAACGGTTACTCTTATTCTAAAGACATTACGTTAGATATTGGAAAAACAATAAACGCAAACACGATAACATTATATAATTCTTCATTCTCGACACCTTCTGGTAGTCCTTCAGTAAGCAGTATTGATTTTTCTAATTTTAAAATCCAACTAATAGATAAAGTGTCTAATGTAGTTGTTGCTGAATCGACTAGCAAAAGTAATTTTTCTTATTTAAATTATACTAATAGTAATGCCAAAAGGAGTATATTTACAATAAAAGTAACGTTAGATGGAACAAAATATTCGAGTAATTTTGAATATTGTTCATTTAATTATTCCATTACAACAGAAGTTACTACAAACGTGAATATCATTGCTGGAAATAAATATGATATTTCACCAACGTATTCTTGGAATACAAATTTAACGCAAAATGTTGATGTTATTAATAAGTGGGGACTTGTTTTCTTTGATGGAAACAAAAATGAAATATTTAGAAAAAGTGATTTAAAACAAGAAAAATACACTCCAAGCATTGCCGAATGGAATAGAGTATTAAATGCAGCTGGTTCATCGTATTATGTTAGCGTAATATGCTATAATGATTATGGTGCACCATTGGCTTATTATTATACAAGAACAATGCAATTTACTAAGCCAGTAGATTTTGCAAATAAAAAATACTCTTTATTACCATCAGGTTATGGTTTCACTGAATCTTATGGAGATCAAACTACATATCCGATTCAATTAGCAGATTTAACAATAACTACTTCAAGAAAACGTTGCGGTTATATTGAGAATCAATATGTTAACTTATCACCACGTAAACAAGGCCAAGGTGAAGCATATCTTACTTACCATTTTGATAAATTGGTATATCGATTTGATATAAATCTTTCATTTTGGAGTGATTCGGAATACTTAGATTCCTCAGATAGTACAGCATATTTACAATACAAGGATGAAAATGGTGATTGGGTTACAGCATTAGATTTATTAAAAGATATTACTTTGTCCACAGACAGAACTAACCAAGACACATATTCAGTTATGTTTGGAGCAGGAACAACAGATGTTAGGATTATTATCGAAACAAGACCAATTGGCACTGCCAATAAAGGAAGAATAAGTGTTGGCAATATCGTAATATATGTAATCGATGACAATGAATAAAATTAAAAGATTTTTAAAATTAAGACTTAAAATTTTTATGATTATTTTGCCAATAGTATTTTTATTAGTATCTTGTGATTTTAACTCACAAAATTATGTGAAGATATTACAAGATAGTCCAATAGAAATATCTATTGGCTCTTCTTTTCAGTTGGATTATGAATGCTCCAGTAATCTAAAAGAGAAAGAGTCTATATGGAAAAGTAATAGTGAATGTATTCAAATAGATGAAAGCGGATTAATTATAGCAAAAGATGTTGGTACAGCAGTAGTTACATTAAAAGTTGATAATTACTCTGATAGTATCAATGTTCATGTTATCGACACATCAATTTACGAATTAGAGTTGAGTGCATCAAAATATGATATATATGTTGGTGAAAATATAAAATTAAATTGTCGTTTAAATAGTTTTGAGGATCAAAATATAAATGACGATGTTTTTAATTATCAAATTACATATGGAAGAGAATATGCTGATTTGAATAATGACATTCTCATTGGAAAAGGTGCGGGAATTGTTAGAATAATTGCCACTTATGGTAATATAAATAGCAATGAAATTGTTATTACCATTCATGAAAGAACTAGTGAAGAAATATTAACTTTGTCAGCATCAAAATATGAAATTTATGTTGGTGAAGTAGCTGAACTTACCTGTGACATATCTATTGTAGGTAATTCAGACATGCAGGATATTATTTATGAGATAATTGAAGGAGAATATTTCGCATCTATTTATAATAACTTAGTAACTGGTTTATCTAGCGGACAAGTAAATATTGTGGCTAAAAAAGGCGATATAATTAGTAATACCATAACCATTAAAATTATTGATGCATCAATTACTCAGAAAATCGAATTACGGGCTAGCAAATATTATTTATCTTCAGGAGAGAGTGCTATGCTCATTGCCACAAAATACCCAGAGTCTGCTACTGGAAAAATCACATATGAAATAACAAAAGGAAAATACTATATTTCATTATCAGGTGCTAACCAAATCATAGCTAATTCAGGTGGTGGAATTGCAACAATCGTCGCAAAGTGTGGAAATATCGTAAGTAACGAAATAGAAATTACTACTGTTAAAGGAAGTGGAAATCCAACTAATATATCTTTAACATCAAATAAACAAATATGTGGAGTTGGCGATTTTGTTACATTAGATTACGCCGTAACTCCCATTTCTGCTTCTAAAAACATTGAATTTATTTTCAATTTTGGTGATAAAAATGCCTATATTATTGGAAATAAAATATACATTACTAATGATGGCCCTATATGCATAGTAGGAAAAATCGGTAATGTTTATAGTAATGAAATACTGATTAATGAAACATCAATTGGTGACGATCCTTACAAAGACATAACAGAGCAAGAATTTTATTCTAACTACTCTTTAGCAAATAACTATATCGATGCTTATTATCGTTCATTACATGGTTTTATGTCTGGCTCAATTGAACTTCAAAAACAAGAACCGACTCTATCCAAATATATGCCTAAAGAAAATGGATTATATCTTAGAAACAGTTCAGCCAATTATTCAGCTGATGGTAACACGTACTATGTTATTGATTCATACGGAAATATTGTTAATGAAATATATAAGGGTGGAGGATATGTTACTTTAGAAGAAGTAGCTGCGTATATATTTGCTTTTGGAGAAGTTCCTGCAAATTATACAGAAAGAAAAACTGCTGATCCTAATACATCAATTTGGGGAAAGTATTTAAGACTAAATAATACATATTTTTCTGGAGATACCATCCAATATCCATATGAACCTGTCTTGCCGAATATTAGAGGCTGTGGAGGCGAGTTATATTATTATGAAGTTGACATAGGAACTACAGGAACAAATTGTGATCCGAAGTATCCTCCAGCAAATTACAACAATGGTTATTCCATTTCAAGAGGAGCAGCAAGAATTGTTTATACTCGCTATGACGCAAATGGAGATAAAATAATAGATGTAAATGAAAAATATTTATTCTATACGTATAACCATTATAACGATTTTCAAGAATATTTGAATTATCAAGGTGGTTGGGGAGAAATGTTTGGAAACATTACTGGTGGCGGAGAAATATCTTCATCAACAAACTATAATCCGACAAGTTATGTTCAAGTTATCTTTAAAAATTTCACAGATAATTCATCATATCATATGAATGTTGAATATTGTTATGCTTTATTAACCCAAATTAAAAGAAAAGAATTTCTTTTTGGATTATGTTAAAACTTTAAGTGCTGATATAAACAAATAAAAAAACAAATTATGAGATTTCCTATTTGGGAAGTCTCTTTTTTATACTCAATTTTATAGGAGGTGGACAAAATGACAGATAGTTTTGGCTTGAAGATTGGTCTTGAAGGCGAAAAAGAGTTCAAGGCAGCACTTGTATCGATAAATCAGTCTTTCAAAGTTCTAGGCTCAGAAATGAAGCTAGTAGAGAGCCAATTCGATAAAAATGACAATTCTGTACAAGCATTGACTGCAAGAAATGAAGTCTTGCAAAAGTCAATTGAGGCACAAAAGCAAAAGATAGAAACATTGCGTTCGGCTCTTGCTAATGCAGCTGAGTCATTCGGCGAGAATGATAGAAGAACGCAAAACTGGCAGATACAACTGAACAACGCCCAAGCAGAACTTAACAAAATGGAAAAAGAGTTGAATGCTAATACATCGGCTCTTGATAGTACAGGAAAAGAGATGGACGATGTTGCCAAAAGCGCAGACGATATGGGTGAGGATATCGAAGATGCTGGAAAGTCTGCAGAAAAGTCTGAAAGTAAGTTTAGCGACCTAGGCTCAGTATTAAAAGGTATTGGTGCTGCTATGGTGGCAGTTGGAGTAGCTGCAACTGCAATGGCTGTAAAACTTGGTAAAGAAGTAATCTCTGCTTATGCTGATTATGAGCAACTAGCAGGCGGCGTTAAGACGTTATTTGGAACTGAAACATCAAGTGTAGAAGAATATGCAAAGTCTGTTGGAAAATCGGTTGATGAAGTACGAGACGAATACAATAGTCTTCTTAATGCACAACAAAAAGTAATGAATGATGCTGATAACGCTTATAAAACCGCAGGTCTTTCAGCTAACGATTACATGGAAACAGTTACTTCGTTTTCTGCGTCTCTTATTGCATCGCTTAATGGAGATACGGAAGCTGCTGCAACTAAAGCTAATCAAGCAATCATAGATATGGCTGATAACGCTAATAAAATGGGCACTGATATGTCTATGATTCAAAGTGCTTATCAAGGATTTGCTAAACAAAACTATACGATGCTTGACAACCTTAAACTTGGGTATGGTGGTACTAAAACCTAAATGGAGCGTTTGCTTGCCGATGCATCAGAAATAGCAGGCGTTGAATTTAGCATTGATTCTTATGCCGATATAGTCGATGCAATCCATATTATTCAAACGCAAATGGGTATTACTGGTACTACAGCAAAAGAAGCAGAATATACGATAACTGGTTCGATTAATTCACTTAAATCGGCTTTGCAAAATCTTATAACAGGATTTGGAAATTCTGAAGCTGATATCCAAGGCTTATGCGATAACGTTGTTAATGGCTTTAAGGCAGTGGTAAAAAATATTACGCCAATCATCGGAAACATTATATCGGCTTTGCCAACAGCAGTGGATGCGTTAATTGATGCTGTTGGCGATTTGCTACCTACATTTCTTACAATGGTTACTAACTTGTTCTCGGAAGTTCTAGAAACATTGCTTAATTTGCTACCTAGTCTAGTTCCTGCAGCGATGGATTCGTTGTTTACCATAGTAAATACACTTATAAAGAACTTACCTCTTATCATAAATGTGGCTACAAAAATTGTTACAAGTTTAGCTTCAGGTATTGCAAAATCAATGCCAAAACTAATACCAACTATTGTTCGAGCTGTGATAGAGGTATGTGAAACATTAATCGCTAATCTTCCTGTGCTCCTTGATACTATTCTTCAAATTGTAGAAGGCATAGCAAAAGGGATACTTGATGCAATACCAATCATAATTGCAACTTTACCTAAGGTTATTTTGACGATTATAAATTTTATAATAGGTGCAATCCCTCAAATTATAGAAACAGGCATCCAACTATTTACTAGTTTGATAGGAGCTTTGCCAGAAATAATAGAAGCGATAATAGATGCAATTCCTCTTATAATTGATGGAATTATTAATGCTATTGTTGAAAATTTACCACTCATAATTGATGCAGGTATTAACTTATTTGTAACGCTCATTCAAGCGTTGCCTGAAATAATTGAAATGATACTAACTGCAATACCTAAAATTATCAAATCGATTATAGATTCACTTATTGACAATATTCCTTTAATTATACAAGTAGGAATTGATCTATTTACTTCGCTAATTACAAATCTCCCAATGATTATTATGGAAATAGTAAAAGCTGTGCCACAAATACTTTCTGCCATTATTAATGGATTTAGCAGTGGTTTTTCACAAATGGCGGATGTAGGAAAGAACCTAGTTCGTGGCTTATGGGAAGGCATACAAAGCTTAGCTGGATGGATCTGGGATAAGGTTAGTAATTGGGCAGGAGATTTATGGAGTGGTATTAAAAATTTCTTTGGTATTCACTCTCCATCTAAAAAGATGGCTTGGATCGGCGATATGATGATGGAAGGATTAGCAAATGGTATTGATGAAACAGCAAGTGAAGTACTAAGTTCCGCAAACGGAATGGTCAATAATTTAAATAACGTATTCGATGGTTTATCTGCTGATATGAGTGAAATACCTACCGATTTTAATGTTTCAAGTGCTGCTAATTCCATAAATAGCGATAAGCAAGCAAATCAGGGTGGATTAGTGCTTCAACTTAGTATTGGTAATTTTAACAACTATTCAAATGAAGATATCACAAGTTTGACTGAGGAAATAATGGAAACTGCAGGTAATTTTGCAAAAAGAAAAGGAGTAGTGTTCGCATGAGTTATTTTGTTTTTAATGGTATTTCTAGCGAGAGCATGGGAATTCGAATTCAATCTAAAAGTGTATATTCTGCACCAAAATATGATCTATCTTTAACCTCTATCCCTGGACGAGATGGTGACCTCATAAGTCCAAATGGAAGATTTAGCAATATAACTATTTCTTACAATTGCTTTTTACCTGCAAAGTCTATTGAAGAATTAGCAGAGAAAATTACTAAAGTAAAAAATTGGCTCTATAAAGAACCAGGCAAGTACCACGATTTAACTGATAGCTACGATAAAGAATTCTTAAGGAAAGCTTTGTTTAATAGCAAACTAGATATTTCTGATGAATGCATGAAGATAGGAGTGTTTACGATTTCCTTTTCATGCAAGCCACTTAGATATTTGATTTCAGGACTTGCAAAGCAAACATATTCAAGTGCGGTAATTCTTACAAACGAGTTTAGTTTTACTGCTAAGCCTTATATCAAGGTAAATGGCAAAGGGACAGGAACACTAACTATAAATAACAAAATATGGCATTTTGAGACACTAAACGGCTATACAGAATGTGATTCTGAACTTATGAACTATTATCACGATACAACGCTTAAAAACGACAAAGTAACTGGTGATGGATTTCCTACTTTTGAGTATGGTGAAAATCATATCGAGTTTAGTGGCGGAATAACAAGCGTTGAGATAATTCCAAGGTGGGTGAGCTTATGATTCCGATTTTATATAAAGAAGACGCAATTGATTTTTCTACATTTGGTATAGGCGTACTTGCCGATACTATCTCATGCTTGGTAACTGAAGAACGAAACGGTGCTTATGAATTGACTTTGAAGTACCCTCTTAATGGTTCTTTGTATGGCGAAATAAAAAAGGAACGCATCATAAAGGCAAAACCAAATGATTTATCTGATCCACAGGCATTTAGAATATACAGAATTACTATACCGATTAATGGGATAATTACCATTTATGCCGAGCACATTTCCTATGACTTAATCAATATCGGAGTTATCCCGCTTTCACTTACTAATGTTGCACCTCAAGTTGCAATCGATACGTTGCTTAAAAAGACAGTTCTTCCAAATAATTTTACTTTTAGAACGGATTACACTGCTACAAAGGACTTTGAAGTGAAAAAGCCTCAAAGCGTGAGAGCTTGTCTTGGTGGAACTTATGGCAGCCTTTTAAATAAATGGGGTGGTGAGTTTGAATGGGATAATTTCTTGATAATCCATCATAAAGGTAGAGGAAGTAACAAAGGTGTCGTCATTGAGTATGGCAAGAACTTAACGAAGCTTGACCACGATAGTGACATTTCTGAAATCTATACAGATATTTTGCCTTATGCGGTTATTTCTAGTGGCGATGGAAATGATGTGGTTTGCACTCTTAGTGAACAGATTTTGCCGATAACAACTACCTTGACCAAAAGGAAAACTCTTATAAAGGATATGACGGATTACTTTGATAGCGATGAAGAAATAACGGAAGACAAGCTAAGAGAAAAAGCTCAAAAATATATAAGCGATAATCCTCTTGGCATAGAAAACCCTACAATTACAATTAGCTTTGAACCATTATGGAAACAACCTGAATATTCTGCACTTCTAGAGCGAGTTTCTCTTTGTGATACTGTAACGGTAAAGCATACAGAAATTGGAGTATCAGTTAAGACAAAAGTAATAAAAACCATTTATGATACTCTGCTTGAAAAATACACGAGCATAACACTTGGAAGTGCAAAATCAAACTTTGTTAAGCAGGTGCAAAACATCGAAAGTAAAATTGAATCAACAAAAACGGAGGTGGATAGATTTCCATCTCTTTTAAATTATGCGATAAATAATGCTACAAAGCTTATAACAGGTAATTCTGGTGGGTATGTTATTTTGCACTCAGCTGCTAAGGATGGCAAGCCTTATGAGTTACTCATCATGGATAAGCCTAATATCAATGATGCTATCAAGGTTTGGAGATGGAATGTTAGTGGACTAGGCTATTCCAAAAACGGATACAATGGCCCTTACGAAACTGCTATTACAGCCGATGGGCAAATCGTAGCTGACTTTATTTCTTCAGGAACACTAATGGCGAATATTATTAAAGCAGGCATCATTTCTTCAAAAGACAGTAGTTCTTATTGGAATATTGACACGGGTGAAGTGGTATTAAAAGCATATGTAACTAGCGATGATTTTGATGGCAAGGTGAGTGAAATCGACAAAAGGGAGTCGAAGATAGAATCTAATATCAACGGACTCACAAGTACGGTATCTTCAATAGGAAATCGAGTCGGTGTTGCTGAGAATGATATTTCGAATCTTGATTGTGATGTTACCACACTTACTCAGAAAGCTGATGCGATAGAACTTAAGGCAAACACCAACGAGAAGAATATTTCCTCTCTTACGATTACATCTAATAAACTTGCATCAAAGGTTGCGTCCAATGCAAGTGACATCTCTGATTTGGAGCAGACAGCAAATTCAATCAATGCCGCTGTTTCAAAGAAGGCGGATTCAGAGGGAGGAGTTTCCTCGTCATTTGGATATAAGCTCAAATCGACAGGCTTTGAACTTTACTCCAACAATAAAACCGTTATGAAGGTAAACTCCACAGGTCTGGAAGTAAATGGAAAGATCACGTCATCTGAAGGTGAGATCGGCGGCTTGACCATAACAGGGAGCGGTCTTAGTTACTCAGGAAACTGGAATGCCGCCTTCAAAATAGGAGATCTGTCTACCGATCCAAGAATGCCTACATATGCGATATTCTCTAGGACGCAAAGAATCGACGATTGCATCATGGGCTTAAAGAATAATGCCTACGGCGAGAACTTCTGGGTGGAGTTC
>ULWY01015862.1_pt1 | contig 70608 bp, 73 predicted proteins | sample 1960761 | NCBI WGS metagenome assembly ULWY01 (sample SAMEA4835824, study PRJEB28245) | human gut metagenome | biome: gut microbiome; material: fecal sample | place: Denmark | collected 2008 | reverse complement strand
CCTTTTGGTTCGTAGCCAAACACTCTATCCAACTGAGCTACGAGCGCATAACCCAAATTCAATTTATATTGAAGGTTAAACACGTCTCGTGAACATACAAAAATGGTGGCTCCAGCGGGAATCGAACCAGCGACACAGGGATTTTCAGTCCCTTGCTCTACCGACTGAGCTATGAAGCCATATATGGCGGTCTCAACGGGACTCGAACCCGCGATCTTCTGCGTGACAGGCAGACGTGTTAACCAGCTGCACCATGAGACCAAATTGGTTGCGGGAGAAGGATTCGAACCTTCGACCTTTGGGTTATGAGCCCAACGAGCTACCGAGCTGCTCCATCCCGCGATATATATTTGGCGGAGGAAAAGGGATTCGAACCCCTGCGCCGTTTGCACGACCTCCCGGTTTTCAAGACCGGTCCCTTCAACCAGACTTGGGTATTCCTCCATATTAACTTGCACATTCCTAATTAGAACGACAAATTGATTATACCACAGTAATTTTATGTGTGTCAACAATATTTAATTACTTTTTATTTTATTATAATACGTAATACTAATAATGTTTCTAAAAAAATCGAGCTAACAAATAGCTCGTACAATATATAATTGGTGCCTAAGGCCGGACTTGAACCGGCACGAGGGTTGATTCTCGCAGGATTTTAAGTCCTGTGCGTCTACCAATTCCGCCACTCAGGCACTGGTGACCTGTATGAGATTCGAACTCATGACCCTTTGATTAAAAGTCAAATGCTCTACCAACTGAGCTAACAGATCAAATTAAATAATAAATGGCTGCCTCGGTTAGATTCGAACTAACGCATGTCAGAGTCAAAGTCTGATGCCTTACCACTTGGCTACGAGGCAAACTTAAGTGGTGGAGAGAGATGGATTCGAACCATCGAACTCGATGAGAACAGATTTACAGTCTGTCGCGTTTAGCCTCTTCGCTACCTCTCCAAAAAAAATGGTGCCGAAACCAGGACTTGAACCCGGAACCTACTGATTACAAGTCAGTTGCTCTACCAATTGAGCTATTTCGGCATAAATAATGGTGGGCGATACAGGACTCGAACCTGTGACCCCTTGCTTGTAAGGCAAGTGCTCTAACCAACTGAGCTAATCGCCCAAAATAAACCAGTTGACAGTATTTAATATACCAATTAATGCTCACTTTGTCAACCATATTTGAAAATTTTTTATTTTTTTTCGATACTTACATCATTTAGCTCTTGTATTTTACTATTTATCCATTTATTTAAATATATTTTAAGTGTTGAAAAACCTTTCTTAGTTTCAATAATTTTTGCTTTATTATATTTTGACTTACGATAATCTAAATCCTTTATACTTAATTTAACATGATGTTCTTTTTCGTTTTCTTCTATTACTTTTGCATTTATTGTTTCACCAATTTTAACATAATCGTGTATATTTCTTACAAAGCCATCTGATATTTCAGAAATATGAATTAACCCACTATAATAATCATCAAGACTGACAAAGACGCCATATTTTTCAATTCCTGTTACACACCCTGTTACAATATCTCCACTTTTATATTTTCCCATTTATTACACCCTCTTGCGATATTATATCATTCTTTTTAATATATAACAAGAAACTTTCTTTACTTAAATGTCTTTAAAATGTATAATGTACTTGGTGAGTAATTATGAATAATGATATTGAAACTAGAATAAAAGAAATTATTGAAAAGGTTAGACCATTTCTTATAAGCGATGGTGGTAATTTGGAATTTGTAAAATATGAAGATAATATTCTTTATGTTAGGTTGTTAGGTGCTTGTCAAGATTGTCCTATGTTAGACGTCACACTAAAGGACGGTATTGAAGAATTAATAACAAATGAAATTCCTGAAATTAAAGAAGTCAGAAATGTAGATTAGTTTGTAGTGTCTATAGCCAATCTACTTTTTTTATATCTGTGTATTTGTTTATTATACTATATATATTTTTTAAATACTCTTCATACTCTTTGTTTCGTTTAATTATTTCAATTAATTTATTTTCGTTATCATAATTATTTATTATTCTTTCATATAAATCAAAATAAAAGCTTGGATATAATAATCGTCCAAATAAAAGTGTGTATCCTCTTTTTGTACTATTAAAACTGATTACTATTTTTTCAAGATTTAGGCTTAAATATTGTTTATTTAAAAATATATATTTTAAATATTCTGCTAAATCTCTCTCCTTATAATCGATAACGCAATTTAATGGATTGAAATATCCATTTTTATCTATTCTTTTATGACATATTGTTTTTTGCTCTTGGATAGTTTCATTTCTTATATTATACGAAATATAACTTATTGCATTCTCGGCTAAACCAATATAATAGTTTATACTTTCATCTATAATTTTAAATTTTCCATATATGTGATGCTGTTGATATTCGAAATAGTCATTTTTTTTGGTCCATAACTCATACCAATTGCTTCTATCTAACAGATAATTTTTATATGGCAATACTACCCTGTTTGCTTTAAATGTTATATTTTTTTTTGGTGTTACCTTAAGTAAAACACATAGATTGTTTTGATATGGTGTGAAAATACTATTGTCTTTGTTAATTATAAATTGATAAAAATTAGGCATATTTCTTGTTAAACTGTAAATTTCCAAAGTTTCATCTTTATTTATAATCCTGCAAAAGACATATATTTCCTGTTTATATTTTATATACATTGACTCATTTGATCTTATTAAATTAATATTGTCAAAATTATAATAGTATTTAATAGTATTTTTCATATTTGTATCAACTCAATCAATTTTATGATAAAAAAAACAAATAAATTCTCGTTATTTGTTTTTTAAACTTCTGATTATTATCCTATTACTGCTAATAATTCATTTATCGTATTTTGATATTCTTCTTGCATTGAAGAATACTCTTTTTCTTTTTCTGCATATTCTTGACTTTCGGCAAAATACTTTTCTACTTCTTCTTCACTTTCACGTTTCTGTTCTTCTAGTTTTTTTATTGTTTCAGCTAATTTTTCTTGAACAGCCTCTGCTTCTTTTTTCTCTGCAGCTGCCTTTTCTTTTGCCTTTTGTGCTTTGGCTTTTGCCTCTTCTACTTGTTTACGAGCATTGCTTAATTCTTCTTTTAATTTGGTTGCTCTAGTCAAATAATCCTTTAAGTCATCTGGATTAGAATTTTTATTGTTATTTTCAATACTTACTAGATTTTCCTTTTCTACCGGTTTTTCCAAATGCTTTTCTATTACGATTGGAGATACAGGTTCTTTTTCTTCAGTACTATCTTCATTTTCTTTGTTATCAACAAATTTGAACTTTTCACTCATGCTTGATGATATACTAAACATACTTTCTGGCTTTTGGGCTTCTTCATTCTTTTGATCTGAACTATATTTTTCTATTTTTGCACTTGTTGATTCATTTGTGCTTACTTTGAATCTTTCATCTGGTAAATTATTTTCAACTTCTATAGTTTCTAATGCTGGCTCATTGACCTCTATACTTGTTTTTATATCAGTATCTTTACTATTTTCAGGAATATCTGTATACATAATGGAATTATAATTGTTTATTTCCATGTTTGTTTTCATTGTGTCTTTTATTTTCAAAGCACGCCTACTTACAAATTGGGGTAACAAATTTCCCTTTACCTTAAGCATATATATACGATCTTTAAGATTTGGCTGTTGACTTTCTTTCTTTTCATACATCTTATTAGTTATATGAATAACTATGCTTTCTGGCGAAGAAAAAGGCATTGTTTCTATTGGTACTGATGAGCTTTCTGAACTAGAATCTTTTGAGCAGAAGTCCTCATATTTCTTATGAATATTTGTATAGGACTCTTGCTTAAATTTAATTTTTTTGGAGTCTTGGATTTTCTTAGCTAATTGCAAACGAAAACTTGAAAACTCCACATTATTTAATATAGACATTTTTGATCCCCCTTTTTATTCAGTCTTAGATAGTTCTCTTAAAACGTCTTTTATTTTATTCCATTCAGTTTCATTTTCTACACCCAATAGTTTTGGTTCTTCTTCAGAACGGTCTATATTTGATACGTATACTGTTATATTGCCGTTTTCATCTTTTTCATTTTTTGTGTATACTACGTACTCTTTATTTGTATCCTTAAATTCAAATGCCAATATAACTTCAACTTCTTCTATAGATCCATCGTTTGAAACAATTGACATTATCTTTTTTTCCATTTTATTTTCTACCATATACAATAGCCTCCCATATTATTCTTATATTAATATTTTAACATATTTCTGAGCAAATTCAAGCATTTTGCCTAATTTTTTTTAGGAGAAAGGTTTTTGCTCCATAACTGCAGTAATTTTTTTTATAATTTTCCAATCCTTTTATATTATTGATTTTATTGACCTTTTTGTTAGATGCATCATTATATCCTTTTAATCTGACTTTTTCATATGAATAATCGCCAAAGATATAGTCAAAGTCATCAAAATATTCAGTTATTTTTTCTTTTAGTTCATTAATATCTATGCAATCACCAATATTTTCGACTACTTCATACTCTTGACCATTTATTTCTACTTTTTTCATATTCCACCTCATATTTATTATAGCATAATAGTTACTCTATTGGTAAGGTGTTTATGCCTGAGTTTTTCTCTATTGGTGACATATAAAAATCGGGAATTTCTCCTTGAATTATTTTAACTGTTAATGGGGCTTCTATTGATAGAGTTTCTTTTCTTGATGTTGCTGGCATAATTATTTGTTCTTCTACAGTAACATGAACATTTACTTCAATTGCTAAATAATTAATTCCATACTCTCTAATACTGGTATTTAGATTTGACTCAACTTGACCAATAAATGACATTCTAATTGGAATTGATGGTCCGACATTTATGAAAAGAGAATTTTTTTGAAGTGAACCCATGGGCACTTTGCATACTATTCCATTTTTGGTAATTTTTTCCATTTTAAAATTATCTGATATCGCCAAATCTTTAATATAGCCATCTTCTAAATTCGTTAATTTGCTATGAATACTATTGTTTATTTTTGATAAAAGTTTATTTACAGTCTTAACATTATAATCTAGAATTTCAATTTTACCATTTGTCTTGCTTAATTTAAACAAGTCTTCATCTAGACCATCTGAAATAATATCATTTACTGAAGAATTTATTATATTACTTGCAAAGCGTTTCGCTTCAATATTAACATATCTTGCTAAAATAGGGTTTAGTCTTTTTCCGAGTACGGATAATAAAAAAAAAGAAGAAATAGTTGTACTGATTATTATAAACAGAAATGCCTTTTTTTTACTCATGGTAACTTATTTTAACTAAAATTACATCTTCCCCTATTTTAGTTATATCTTTCCAATTTATTTCAGTGTCACTTTCCCTATTTAGTGAGAATAGTGTTTTATTTGCTTCTATTACTAGTGATTCGATTGTTCCATCACTGGTAACATTTGCATCAATAATATTGCCAATATTTTTGCCATCATTAATACTAACTATATTTTTTGTTTGTAAGTCTGATAAGCGCAAAACTATCACCTGCTCACTTAAATATATGATGTTTTTTAGTTTATATTAACTACTTTAGAACTTTTTTCAATTGTTTAATGGCTCTTTTTTCTAATCTTGATACTTGGGCTTGGCTGATACCTATTTCATCAGCAATTTCCATTTGTGTTTTTCCAATGATAAATCTGTTATCTAATATTTTTCTTTCTCTCTGTTCTAATGTATCTAGGGCTTCTTCTAATGCTATACGGCTTGAAAAATCAGTATTACTTTCTCTTTTATCTTCTATCTGATCACATAAATATATTGTATCTCCACCATCATTATATACAGGTTCAAACATACTAACTGGTTCTTTTAGAGAATCAAGTGCTGTTACTATTTCGGCTGGTTCTAGCTGTAGTTCTTTGGAAATATAATCAATACTTGGTTCTTCACCTGTTTCTAAAATGTACTTTTCTTTTATTTTTAGTGTCTTGTAGGCAATATCCTTTAATGATCTACTAACTCTAATGGAATTATTGTCTCTGATATACCTTCTTACTTCACCAAGAATCATTGGTACAGCATATGTTGAAAATTTAACTTCGTGTGATAGATCAAAATTGTCAATTGCCTTAAGTAAACCTATACAGCCAATTTGAAATAAATCATCCATATTATCAGAGCGATTGTTGAATTTTTTTAGTATTGATAGTACTAATTTTAAATTTCCTTGAACTAAAAGTTCTCTAGCAAAAGCATCTCCTGCTTGCATTTTTTTAAACAGTTCAACCATTTCTTGATTACTTAATACCTCTATATCATTTGTATTTATACCACTTATTTCTACTTTGTATTTTGCCATTTTAAAACTCCTTTCTAATCAATTGTGATAGAAGGGAGTTTTTTTTATTCATTTATATCAGTAATTTTTTAAAAAGCTTTCTTTTTCATCATTATGTTTTATAGCAAGAACTGTATCAATATTAACATTTTCAGAGGATGCAAAAATATTATAAGCTATGTTTTTGTTTTTCTTTTCTAATTCTTTGATTAGTTTTTTTACTTCAAGGCGTTTAGAATCCTTTTTTGTTTCTTTTGCCGTAAATTTGCAAGCGCAATTAATAAATTCTAGTTTATTATATTTTGCCCAGCTAATAATATCCTCTTCTCTTACTAGATATAGGGGACGTATCAATTCCATATTAGTGAAGTTGGTACTATGTAGTTTTGGTAGCATACTTTTATATTCACCAGTATATAAAATCGATAATAATATTGTTTCTATTACATCATCAAAATGATGACCTAAGGCTATTTTGTTACATCCTAATTCTTGAGCACGAGCATATAAAAATCCTCTACGCATGCGAGCACAAAGATAACATGGTGAATCCTTTGCTAATTTATCTGTTATATCAAAAATATCCGAGTTAAAAATATTAATATTTATACCTAGTGTATTGGCATTATCAATAATTTTTTTTCTGTTTACTTTATTATAGCCTGGATCCATTACAATATATTCTATATCAAATTTTACTTTGCCATGTTTTTGAAGTTCTTCTAAGCACTTGGCTAGAAGATTGGAATCTTTTCCTCCAGAAATACATACAGCAACCTTGTCATTTTCTTGAATCAAATCATAATCTCGTATAGCCTTCATAAATGGACGCCATATTTTTTTTCGATACTTTGTAATTATACTTCTTTCAATTTCTTCTGTTCTTGTCACTTTATCACCGGTTTTCTTTTTTCTATTATTATCTTTCTAAATAGTCAGCACCTTTATGGGGCTCTTCAAATAAAAGTCCATTATAATTTTGTTGTCTTAATGCTTCATATATTACAATTGCAACACTATTCGAAACATTTAGAGCACGAACCTTGTCTGTCATTGGAATTCTCATGCAATGTTCTAGGTCGTTTTGAAGTATTTCTTTGGGGATTCCTGTTGATTCTTTTCCAAAAATAAAGTATAAATTTTCATTAGTTGAGTTACTATAATCAAAACTAGTGTGTGGCTTTCTACCATATCTAGTAAAATAATAGTATACTCCTTTATTCTTTTTTTTAAAATCTTCAAAATTTTCGTAAACTTCGTATTCTAATTTATCAATATAATTTACTCCCGATCTTTTTAAATGAGCATCGTCTAAAACAAAACCAAATGGTTTTATAAGATGTAGTTTGGTATTAGTGGCAACGCAAGTACGCATGATGTTACCAGTATTTTGTGGTATTTCTGGTTCATATAAGACAATATTATTCATAATTTTACTCCTAACTAAAAGGAGATTACTCTCCTATTTTATTTAATTCTATGAATTGTTTTACTTGAGACATAGTAAGCTCTTCATCTTTATTTTTTTGTAATAGATTACTTATTTTACCGTCTTCAAATATTACAATTGCTGGATAATTTTCTGTTAATGCTATTTTGTATGGATATTTTTCATTAAAACTTTTTATAAAAGATTCTTGATTAGTATTGCTTAAGTTTAAATATATAAAAGATTCTTGAAGATTTTTCTTCTTTAATAACTTTTTAAAATCTTTTTCAAAATTTCGACATTTGAGATTACTTGCTGTACACATGTATATATTTGAATTTTGATTTTCCATAATATAATGTTCAAAATCACTATCTGTTATTTCTGATAAAGTACCTCTAATTACAGGTATCTCTTTTTGACTTTCATTATAAACATTGTAGCAGCTGCATAAATATAAAGTTAGACATATTGTGGCGGCAAAGATTAATGTGATTATTATGTAATTCTTGGCTGCTATTTTTTTTTCTTTCATTCAATCACTCCTATCTATAAATATTTTATCATACTTTTTTTATTTTAACACTAGAAAATTTCTTATTGATACTCTTTTATAATACTACAAACTTCTTCAAAAGTTTCATTATAAAAGTCTAATCTAGTTAGAACTTTGTTTTTGAATTTGTCTGATAGTTTTGTATTTACATATTTGAAATTTAAAACGTGAGTATTTATACCATCATAATACACTGGAAATTTTCGCTTATTTATATCAATTAAGCTATAGCTATAATTGTTTTCTGGTAAAAATAAAATATTATCTTTAATTATCATATTTTCTATTAGACCATGGCTTAATACTTCTATTCTTGGATACTGATTAAATCTATGATAATAAGTATTAATAAAGTCTATTATTTCTTCTTTTGATAATTCAACGGATATAGTAATTGTGTCTAGGCCGAGTTTTTCCAAATAATAGGCTGTATATATATTGTATACATTTAGACCATAATCGCCTGATATGTTGTCAGAAAAAGCTTTAAAATTAAAATAATCTGAAACTATATTTCTGTTCATTATTTTTTCGGTTATTTTTCTATCACACCTTGGCAATTTATAATATACTTTTTTATAGTTTTTATATTTCTCATATAGATTAAAATCAGCTGTATATATTCTTTTTATGTTTAGATTTTGACATGCTAGTAATTGCTCTTCTGTATAAACACTAGCACTTAGTCCGCTTATTGTTTCTTTTTCAGAAGAAGTAAAAATAGGTTCTTTAATAATGACTTCTGGCTTTCTATTTTCACGTTTTTCCTTTAATGCTGCAATGGCTTGACGACGTATATCGTTTAATTCTTTGATTGGAATAAAAATATTAGGGTCGCATTCTAGAAAAATATCTTTACAGATGAATGCAGTGTTTCCAAGTTTTGTTACTTGTCTTTTTATTTGTTCTATTGACATTGGTGTATTAATAGCTTTTTCTATAACATTTCCTAATGAAGTTATTTGATTAATACCATCAAATAATTCTATTTGTAAATTTTGACCTATTAATGCCTTGACAGCTATTCTGATTGGAACTTTTCTTTCTGGAAGTTCTTTTAAACTTTGATTAAGTTTATAATCTAATGTTTTTGAAACTATATCTTTTTCTGTTAAATTTATTTTATTATCTATATAGCAGATGTCACCTGAGGCAACATGATTTGTTAATTTTTTATCTTTATTATATAAATAATTTACTATTAGACCTTTATTGGATTTTAGAAAGCGAATTCCGTCCTGTTGATTCAATGGCTTTGTTAATTTTATCTTTATTTTATCATTGTCCATTTCTACTACTTGCCCTATTTTTAAGCCTATGTGATTAGGGCTTTCTCTATTCATTAATTCTTCTTCAGTACAATTAAATAAGTGTCCTTTGGTGAAGCCCCTGTTAAAAATTGTTTTTAATTCATTAATTTTTTCTTTAATATTGACATTTTCGTAGTCATCAATTAGTTGACGATAAAGTCTAGTAATAAAACCAACGTACTCAGGACTTTTCATTCTTCCTTCTACTTTAAAACACTCAATATTACTTTCTAATAATGCTTTAAAATTTTCTGTGGAATTCAATTCTTTAGTACTTAGTAAATATTTATTCTTGCTTATTATTTTTCCATTACATTCTAAAGTATATGGTAGGCGACAGCTTCCGGCACATTCACCCCTGTTACCTGACCTGTTTCCTATTTGACTACTCATAAGGCAACACCCAGAATAACATATGCAAAGAGCACCATGAATAAATACTTCTTTTTCGATAGGGATGTCTATGGAATTTATCTCTTCAAGTGACATTTCACGGGAGAATACCACTCTTTTTACACCAAGTTTATAAAATAACTCGGCAGTTTGTTTTGATGAAGTATTTGCTTGTGTTGAAGCATGAATCTCTAAATTGGGATATTTTTCACGAACTAAGCAAAGCATACCAAAATCCTGAATTAAAATTGCATCTATGCCATTTCTATGAAGAAACTCAACTTGATTTAAAAATTCAACTACTTCATTGTTCTTAACTAAAGTATTCATTGTTGCATAAATTTTGACACCATAAAGATGACATAATTTTATTGCTTCTATTATTTCATCATTTGAAAAATTGCTAGCGAATTTTCTAGCACCAAAATTTTTACAACCAACGTATACAGCGTCTGCTCCATTAAAAATAGCTTGCTTTAAACATTCCATATTTCCAGCTGGGGCAAGTAGCTCGTGTTTTACCATAATATCGCCTCGATTTCTTAGTAAATTATATCATAATTCATTAAGATAATAAATTAAATATTTAGCATATATTTTATTATGATGAAAAATGGAGAAGAAATAAAAAGACTAACATTTGAAAACTATATTTGGGGTGTTTATATTGTTATTGCAATATGCAATATTTATGGCGATGAATTAATTAAAAAATCTATTAAAGAAAATGATAGAGTTTCAAATAAAAAGGCAATGATAATATTTAAAGCTATTCTAATTGCCACTTTAATAATATATTTGTATTTTTTGAAAAGAAATTATAATGATTTGAAAAAAAATAATTATGATTCTAAATACATGATTAGGCTTATTGGGAGCATCTTGGTCTTTGCTGGAACAATTTGCTTTTTATATTTTCAAGATTCTATTTCTGTTGAGAGTGACTCTTTATCAAATGTTTGATTTTAGACTATTTAATTCTTTTTCAAGAGCGCTTACTAATTGTTCCAACATTTCTATTTCTGACTTACTTGTTGATGATGCAGAATTGTTTATTTGTCGCTCTTGTTGGACTTGTTTATAAAATGCATTTGTACATAAAACTTGTGCAGTTAGCATTAACCAGTTTCCTAAAGCATTTTGTTCATTAGCTGTTAGATTATCTATTAATAAATAGCCAACTATTATTGCACTTACTGAAAATGTTTTTGGTGAAACGTTTGGTATTAAGTTCATTTTACCACCTATAAAATTATATTATTGTTTTTGTTAGAATATATTTTAATATGAGAAATAAAGAAGAAGTATTAAAGACAATACAGATAGGAAATTATATATGGATTGTTTATCTTATTTTAATTGGGCTTTCTTTTTTTGGCAAACGATGAAGAAGTAAAATACTTTTTATATGGTGATAAAATAGCTAAAAAAAATTATCGAACTTTACTTATAATTGTTTTTTCAATTGCTGTTGTAATTTATTATTACTTTTTTAAATCGGGGCTTGCGGAATATAAAAATATTAAAATTGATGATACTTGTAGTAAAAAGTTTTTGAGACAATTAATTTTATAGCAACTATTTTGGTTTTAATTTCTGGAATAATATTTTTATTTATAGCAATATTTGACGAACATGTTGAAACAGAAATTGCCTTTTAAAAAAAGATCCACTCGGATCTTTTTGCTTTTATTCATAATTATCGGCTTTTACTTCCATAAAACTCTTTGGATGAGCACATACTGGGCAAACTTCTAAGGCTTTTTCACCTTCGTAAACATAGCCACAGTTTCTACATACCCAGATTTTATTTCCATCTTTTTTGAATACTCTATCATCTTCAATATTTTTTAATAAAGTTAAGTATCTTTCTTCATGATGTTTTTCAATTTCACCAACTTTTTCAAATAGAAAGGCAAGACGTGTGAAACCTTCTTCTTTGGCAGTTTTAGCAAACTCTTTGTACATTTCTGTCCATTCATAATTTTCACCTGATGTGGCATCTTTTAGATTCTCTTCTGTTGTTGGAATTTCGCCATTATGCAATTCTTTAAACCATAGTTTAGCATGTTCTTTTTCATTATTAGCAGTTTCTTCAAAAATAGCGGCTAATTGTTCATAACCATCCTTTTTTGCTTTTGATGCATAGTAAGTATACTTGTTTCTTGCTTGACTTTCACCAGCAAAGGCAGTCATTAAATTTTGTTCTGTTTTACTTCCTTTTAATTCCATTTTACTTCCTCTTTTCTATTTATTATTTGATAACAATTTTTGACAATCTGGACATAGTCCTTTACAGGTAATACTTATATTCTCAACTAATATAGAATTATTTGAGGTAATTTTAGAAATTATCTCTTTCTTATCTACATCAAAAATATCAAATATCTTTTGGCAATTTGTACAAATTAGATGGATATGTTCTTGTTCATTGCCATCGTAGTGAAATTGTCCAGTCAAATCAGCAACTTTTTCTATTTGGCCAAGTTCTACAAGACTATTGACGTTTCGGTATACAGTTGCCTTGCCAATATATGGATATTCACTAGATATTTTTTTGTATATGTCTGTAATAGTTGGATGACTTCTGTCCTTTCTTAAGGCTTTAATAATTACTTCTTTTTGTTTTGTTTTTCTATTCTTCATATTTCACCTATTGATAATCATTATCATTTATATTATATATCATTATATTTTTGATTGTCAATAGATGTGATATTTGCACTATTTTTTGGAAGTAACATAAGTTATTATAGGTGAAGTCTATGAAAAATAAACACCCATTCTTTTGTAGTTGTAATACGTGCAAACAAAAAAGAAAAAGTAACATATTTTACTTAGTTGGTATTATGGTTACTTTCATAATATTATTTTATCAAATGTTACTTTTACTCTTTATAACGACAAGGCTTAATGTTGTCATATTATTGTTTGAATTTTTATTGTTGTGCTTCTTGATATTTTTTATTTTCTTTTGATACTAAAATACTACCCTTAGCAAGATAATCAATTAGTTTTTGGACTTTGATTGTATTTTGATAATGGTTGTTTGAAAGCTCTAATTTCCAGGGCTTAGATAGTAAGGCATTAAAAAGAAGAGTTTCTTCTTCTGTATACTTATATTTGCTTTGATATAATCTATATAAGCCTTCTAATTCAATGCTTTCATATTCATTTTTGAAGAAGTTTAATAAATCATAAATAGGTAGTCCCTTTTTAGCATTTTTCCAATTTATTAAATAGTTATTATCACCTGATATTAAAAAATGATCTAATGAGAGATTGTTATGAAGAAGTACTTGTCTTTCCTTTGTTTGTAGTATCTCTTTTTGATACCAGGCCTCAAGTGTATTTTTTGAATATATTATAGCATTATAAATTCTGGAAATATTTCTAATCAATAAATATTCATCTGGTGACATGTATACTATATTTTCAATATAGTCTTGTAAATCGTGATAATAGCCTTCTAAATAATTTAATTCCTTTAAATTTTCTTCATATATTTTTTTAACATTATCAAGATCAAGTACTTCATAGACGGTTGTCCTTGTATGGAGCATGCTTAAAATATATACTAAATTAACAGCTTTATCCTCAGCTGATATTGATTTTTCAGATATATATGGATATATTTCAAATGATTCTTCTTGAGAATTAACTGGTGGTATAAAATTCTTAAACTCTCTATTAAGCAAGTAATCATATATGTCATTATTATTTTCTTTAACTTTTACTGTAAATTTACCTTTGTTAGTATCAACTATTTTAAGACTTTTTTTATAACTTATATGTTTTACCCGTAGACCATATTTTTTTAGTAATTCATTTTCCCTACTCATTGTTGGTGTTTGGGACAATTATTTTGGTACCAATTGTTAAATTTGTTAGGTCATTATAGTTTTCTAGTTCTTCTTTTGTAACATGATATTTTTCTATTAATGATTGCACTGTTTCTTCTTGTCTAAGAATATATATTGAATATGTTGCAAAAGTTTCTTCACTGTTATTAAGGGAAGAAAATAATGAGCCAACATTTTCTTGTACTTCTGTTTTTTCATCTTCTGGCTCCTTTTCTATTATTGGTGGTTTTATTTCTGCTTTTTCCATTTCACTTTCTCCTTTATCTAAATCTCCATCACATTCTCTTTCAAGATTATTTTCTGGTTCTAGACAACGATTCTCTTCAATTTTTATATCTTCTTCGGTACTATTAGGTTCTATTGTTGGTTTTTCTTCGGCGATAACTTCTTCTTTTTCCTCTTTAGTTTCAATTATTTCAACACCTTCAACTTTTACATCAATGTAACAAATCATAACATCATCATTTTCTATCTCATAATAAAAATCATCTATACTTATTTTGGCAGTTGTCAAATCTATTCTTTCTGGCAAAACAATTTCGGCAGGTATAGTATAGTCAAACTTTTCCTCTAAACGAGATGCTTCTGTTAATTTGTAGCTTCCAGTTATTTTGAATTCTCCGGCTATATTACTTTCGTCAACAAATTTTAATGTATGGTCCAATGATATAGCACTTATTTCTCCAATCATTGTTGGAAATTCTATATTTTTCTTAAAAGATATTGTTTTTTTCATATTACCCTCCTATCTCATAGTATGAAAAAAGAAGAACTATTATTCTTCTTTTGTACTCTTATTTAAATAGCTTTTTATATATTTCAAGATAGTTATTTACAAAGATAAAAGTGATATCTTTTATAATATCTTCTGGTACTTTTTCTAGATCTTTCTCATTTTCACTTGGCAAAATAATTGTCCTAATTCCAGCACGATGTGCACCAATTATTTTTTCTTTTAGACCACCTATGCCTAACACTCTACCATGTAAGGTTATTTCACCAGTCATGGATATAGTATAGTTTATAGGTTTGTTTAAAAGAATACTTATTAGAGTTGTTGTAATAGCAATACCGGCTGATGGACCATCTTTAGATACGGCTCCTTCTGGAAAGTGAATATGAATATTATTTTCTTGTAGTAAGGTAGTGTCTATTCCAAATTCTTTAGCATTGGATTTTATATAGCTTAGAGCAATTTGACAGGACTCTTGCATTACTTCACCTAATGAACCGGTTAAAATTAAGTCTCCTTTACCTTTAAATATATTAGCCTCTATTGGTAAAATGTCTCCGCCAAAAACGGTATAAGCCATACCATTTACAACGCCAATTTCATTTTTCTTAATATTTTCTGTATAAAAATATTTCTTCTTTCCTATATACGTTTCAAGATTATTTTCATCGATTTTGTAAAAGATAATATTTTTTCCTAGAAGAATTTCTTTTACGATTTTTCTGAGCAATGTTGCAATTATTCTTTCTAATTCTCTTACACCAGCTTCTTTAGTGTAGTTTCTAATCAAAGTCATAATTGCTTCATCTGTTATTTGAACTTGTAATGGAGTTAGACCATGTTCTTCTAATTCTTTTGGAACCAAGTGTCTTTTAGCTATATCTAATTTTTCATATTCAGTATAACTTGATAAATTAATTATTTCTAGACGATCACGTAGTTCATATGGAATTTGTTCGATATAATTTGCTGTTGCAATAAAAAGCACTTTGGAAAGATCAAACTCTTCTTCTATATAGTGATCTGAGAATTTACTATTTTGTTCTGGATCTAAAACCTCTAGTAAACTACTGGCTGGGTCACCTTTAATATCTTTAGTCATTTTATCTATCTCATCAATTATAAAGACTGGATTAGAAGTGCCTGCTCGTCTAATTCCTTGAATTATACGTCCGGGATTAGCTCCAATATAGGTACGTCTATGTCCTATTATTTCGGCTTCATCATTTATTCCACCAACACTTATCTTGGCTACTTTTCTATTTAAACTGTTAGCAATACTAATTGCTAGTGATGTTTTACCAACGCCTGGTGGACCTACTAAACAAATAATTGGACTACGAGAATTATTGGTATTTTGTTTTACAGCCAAGTACTCTAGAATTCTTTCTTTTACTTCTTCTAGGGCATAATGTGAACTATCTAAAATAGATTTTACTTTTGCTAAATCTTCGTTATCCTTAGTATATTTATTCCATGGTAGGTTTAACATCCAATCTAGGTAATCTCTTATTATTCCAAGTTCTGGTGAATTACTGTTTATAGCTTCATAACGAGCTAGTTCTCTAGTTATTTTCTCTTTTACTTTGGAGTTGCATTTTAATTTTGATATTTTTTTCTTTAGACGAACTACTTCATCATCTTTGCTATTTGACTCTCCAAGTTCTTTTTGCATGGCCTTGATTTTTTCACGTAAAAAGTATTCCTTTTGAGTTTCATTTAACTCTTTTTCTACTTCTGATTCTATTTTTCGTTCTAATTCTACAAACTGAATTTCTTCATTAATGTCTTCAATTAAATATTTACATCTATCAATTGGACTTGGTGAGGTTATATATTTCTTTTTTCTTTGATAATCGATATTTAAAAAACTAGCCATTAAGTCACAAAGTTCATCTAAATTATTTATATTACTTATTTGTCCCATTATAGCATTTCCTATGTATGGAACTTTTTCAATATAATGCTCTAATGTTTTGATTAAGACATTTATGTAGTTTTTTTCATTTGGAATAGCTGGTAGATTTAAGGCTTTATAACTAGCTGTATAATTTTTACTTTCAAATGTATAATTTACTACTTCTACACGTTCTAAGCCTTCAATTACAACTCTGGTTTTACCATTAGGAACATTTATTTTTAATTTTATCTTACCTAGCACACCATAATTTGGTAGTGAGGTAATATCAATATCTGAATCTTCATCAATTGGATTTACAATTAAAATATAGTCGTCATTACACTCGAATGTCTCACTCATTTGTTTATCAAAATTTTTATCATATTCTATTCTGACTTCATTATTTGGAAAGATGACCATATCATTTATAATTAAAACTCTTAGTTTTTCATTTTCCATGGGATATTCACCTCCAAATTTTTTGTATGCTTTTTATTATATATGAATTTTTATATTTTTTAAAGTAAATTATTATTTTTTTCATAATTTTTACAAAAAGAAAAAGTGATTTAATTATCACTATTACTTATCACTATTTTCTACTTATTTAATTCTTTTAATAAATCTAGAGTTTTACGCATTTCTAAATCATATTGAATCATATCAAGTCCGCCAAATTTACTTAAGAATTCATCTTTTTCCATTTGATATTTTTTAGCTAATTCTTCTGCTTCTTTAGAAGCTTCTTCTTCGCTTACTTCAATCTTTTCTAAATTCATGATTTCTTCTAGCATTAGGCGATATAAAACATTTGAATATGCTTCTTTTTCCATTTGACTCTTTAAATCTTTTTCAGTGGTGTTTGTGAATTGATAGTATAAGTCAAGTGAAATTCCTTGCATTTTCATTTGTTCTTCAAATCTCTTTAATAATCTATCTACTTCTTCATCAACCATTTCTTCTGGAATATCAACTTCAACATTTTTGCCAACTTCTTCTAGAATCTTATCAATGTATTGATTTTCAGCATCTACTTCTTTTTGAGCCATTAATGATTTTTTAATTTCTTCTTTTAATGTTTCTTCGGAATCAACGCCTTCCATTCCTAAATCCTCAAAAAACTCTTCATCTAACTCTCTTTTTTCTTTTGTTTTGATTTCATTTACTTTTACTTTGAAAACAACTTTAGCTCCAGCTAGATCTTTTGCACCATAATCCTCTGGGAAAGTTAATTCAATATCTTTTTCTTCACCTGTTTTCATACCAATTACTTGTTCTTCAAAACCAGGGATGAATGTATGTGAACCAATTTCTAGAGAATAATTTTCACCTTTTCCTCCGTCAAAAGCTACACCATCTTTAAAACCTTCAAAGTCAATAACAGCAACATCACCGTCTTCAACTTTTCCATCTTCTTTTGTTACTAGTTCAGTATATCTTTCTAATAAATGTCCAAGTTCGTGATTGATTTCATCTTCTGATACTTCTACTTTTTCTGGTTTAATATTTAAACCTTTATATTTTTTAATTTTCACTTCTGGTTTAGTAATGATTTTAAATGTGAATTCAACACCATTTTCATCTATTCCTTTTAGGTCAACTGCAGGTTGTACTACTGGAATTAGTTTTGAATCTTCCATTGCTTTTAAATAAGCATCTTGTAGTAATAGATCTGCAGCTTCTAAGAATAAAGACTCTTTACCAAAATGTTTTTCGTAAATATCTCTTGGCACCTTTCCAGTACGGAAACCGTCAACTTTAGCTGTCTTTTGCTTTTTAGCAAATACTTTGTCTAAAGCGTCTTTCCATTTTTCACCTTCAATTTTTACAGGCACTTCATGAACATTTTTCTTAGTTTTAGTTTCTTCTTTTTTAGTTTCTTTTGTTTTTGCATCTTTTGCCATATATATCCCTCCAACTTCTAATATTATAACTTATAATTACTTTTTAGACAACCTTTTTTCATCATAAGCATCAGTTATACAAAACGATTAGGGCTGGTTTGACAATTTAAAATTGATATGTTATTATTTAAGCAGTTAAGAAAACTATGGCTTAGATTAGTAAGTATTATTGAAGTTTATAGAGAGCAATTGTTTGGTGAAAAATTGCAACGGATTAATATTGAATGGACTAATGAGTGCCTTTTGGAAATTTTAGTATAAAGTTACAAATAGGACATATATGATAGTATATGAACTATGTTAGGTGGCACAAAACTCTTTTCCTATATTAGAATTTAAGAGTTTTTTATTTTTCAGGAGTGATATTTATGTTTATTATGAAGAAACGATGGTGTTTGAATATTTTAAGTTAGAAAAATTGAGAAATAAAGGAGATTTATTATGAAAACTATTTTAACTGGGCTACGCCCTACTGGTAATTTGCATTTAGGCCATTATTTTGGTGCTTCACAAAACTGGGTAAAGATGCAAAATGATTATGACTTTTATTTAGAAATTGCGGATGTTCAAGCTTTGACTGATAACTTTAATAATCCAGAAAAAGTTAGAACTAATGTTTATGAAATTACAAAGGATTTATTGGCTGTTGGCCTAAATCCTGAAAAGGTTCACTTCTTCTTACAATCTAAAATACCAGAGATTGCGGAACTTACTGTTTTCTATTCTAATTTAGTTACGGTGGCAAGACTTGAGAGAAATCCAACTGTTAAGACTGAAATTGCTCAAAAGAAGGAACTATTTGGTAATAATGGTGAATCTATCACATATGGATTTTTGGGTTATCCAGTTTCACAAGCTGCTGATATTACAGCTTTTGATGGTGAACTTGTTCCAGTTGGAGATGATCAATTACCTTTAATTGAACAGTGTCGAGAAATTGTACGTAAATTTAACGCAATTTATGGGGATACTTTAAAAGAGCCTGAACATGTTTTAAGTACAGCAACAAGAGTTAAAGGGCTTGATGGTAATGATAAAATGGGTAAAAGTTTGGGTAATGCTATATATCTAGTAGATGATCAGGATACAATAAAAGAAAAAATAATGGCAGCTGTAACAGATCCTAATAAAATTAGAAAAGATGATCCAGCTAATCCAGATATATGTATGGTTTATTATTATCATAAATTAGTTAATAACCATGAAAATGTAGAAAAAGTATGCAAGGAATGTAAGGCTGGTAGTCGTGGCTGTGTTCAATGCAAACGTGAATTAATTGATGCTATGAACAGTTTTTTAAAACCAATTAAGGAAAGAAGAAAATACTATGAAGAACATCCTGATGCTGTTGATAAAATACTAAGTGAAGGAACAAATATAGCTCGCGAAAAAGCAAAAGAACAAATTAAAAAAGTTCGAAAAGCAATGAAAATAGATTACTAATAAAAGTAATCTATTTTTTTATATATGTTAGACGAACTATTTCATATAAATCGTTAAATTTAGAATTGTAATTTTCCTTAATCTCAGTTACTAGTTTAGTTAAACGTTCCGTGAATGATAAATCATCCTTCGGAAAAATCTCTTCATATAGATAGTTAAATTTATCATAATTTTTTTGCTTTTTTAAATATTCTATTTCCTTTAAAAGATACCTTTTCTTAAATGTTTCATCTCTAGTTAAAAAATAATCAAAATGATATTTTTCAATAAGTTCATAATTAATTTTCTCTTCATCAAGCAATGATGTTTCATCAATAACATCTTCTTCTTCATCTAAAAGAAGGCTGCTTTTACTTAAAATAAGTCCTTTACTATTAAATTCTAGAGCTATTGCTTTATTTAAATCACATACTAGGCAACCATATTTAATATCTTTTTTATTTTTGTAAGAAATAGTATTTCCTTTAATTAGTTCTAGAAAATCTTGCAATACTTTAATCTTGTTAAACATAATTTCTTGCATTTGTTCTTTTGAAATTCTTATTATAGGAATTCTTTTTATATGTTCAAAGGAATCATCTTCTTTCCACTCATAAAATTCAAAATAGTTTTCATCATCTGTAAAATTTAATAATATATCATAAATATAAGTCATCTTCTTTTTCCTTTCCATGTATAAAGTAAAATTATTTGCATTAATAGTCCAATTATATATAGCCAGCATTCTTTTTGACCTAATATAAAAATTATATATTCTTTTATAGTATAACCAAATGTAAATAAATTAATGTATATAATTATATAAGTTAGACCATATACCATCATTATGAAAGCTATCAGCATTATTAGTATTCTTGTCATCATAATAAAATCTATGTTAGTGATAATTTTTTTAGGACTTATTAACAAATGTTTTTTAGAGCAAAGAACAAATTTCATTTTGTCGTTTGGTCGTCACCAATAAAATTACCTATTTCACAGAATAGAGTAATCTCTATTCTCCATATGGTTAAATTCCGATAGTCGCTACCGTACTTAATTTATTTATAATTCTTTAATCGTTTTGACAAACTATTTATATTTATATCTCAACTATTTTTATTATGACTCAAACAGGATAGAGTTTAAACTTATAAGCTTTATACATATGATACACCTTCATAATTTTGTCTTACTACAACAAAATACAAACATTTATTTGCCAATGGGCATAGTTATAAAAGTTTAAAAAACAAATTCCTTATAAAAAAAGAAAAAAGCACATTGGTGCTTTTACTTATAATATATAGAATTAATAATACTATTGTTGTATTCTTCACAGGATGTTGAATTAGCATTTTGCTCTTCTCTAAATTCATAAATATAAACTCTTTTATTTCTAGAAGTTAAATATGCATTAACAGTTCCGGTATTTTCATAAGTTATATGATACCAAGTAATACTATTTATTTGTAGTTCTTCTGGCTTATTTGGGGAATTATAATACTTTGCCATTTGATTGGCTAAATTTTTAGGGTCATTATATCCTTTTAGGGCATTAAATTTATAATGACAATTACTATAATTATCATTTGGATTTGTTTTAATTCCACCTATTATATTATTATCAGTAGTAGCAGAGCTAGAAATTTCACTTGGCATTTGTATTTCATAATAATTATTTATATTAATATTTTCTTCGTAAGGTAATTCGCCTTTAAATTCAGGATTTTTTCCAAGTAATACTAAAATATTTATATTTGGTAATTTACCATTGAGTGTTCCTCCAGAAATACTCATAACAACTATTGTAATTATAGATATAATAACGTTTGCAGAAAGAGCAAAGACAGCACTTGATGGCTTAGTTCCACCAGCTGACAAAGTCAAATTTCTTAATGCTTCATAGGTTGCATTTTTATTACGTTTTTCAAGGCTTAGTATTTTTCTTTTAGCATGATATAAGTATAGCTTATTAAAACTAAATGCTAGAATTATGTTAATAATAATTGAATATAATGGTTTTGATAAAATAAAACAAGCACTACGAATTAATAAAAACATTAGGGCCAACGTAGTCATGCGTCTATAAAATAAATAATATTCGGCAAATATTAGAGCACATACATTAAACTTTTCTTTACAAAACTTTTCATATTTGAATCCTACAAAAGCCATTAGTAAATTTCTTCTATGAAAATCTGTAATATTAGGATTTAATGAAATATTACTTGATTTATTATTATGATTATTTTTATAAGAAGACGTTGGCTCATTATTTGATTGATTTATTGGTGATATATTTATAGCGTTATTAAACACTTGCGAATTAGAATCAATTATAGTATCGAAATTATTAGTAGTATTATTTATATTACTATACTGTTGATTATTACTTTGAAAGTTTTCAGTATTATACTGATTATTATTTGAAATGTTTGTATTATTTGAGGATGTATTAGTATTATTGTATACTGAATTAAAATCATTATTTTGATTATTATTCATATTAAACCTCCTCTATATTATAGTTTAACTCCTGTTCATCTTTATATTCTAATTTTGCCATATCTACTCTATTAATTGTTTCAAATTTTTTAGTTATTTTATCGCTAGTTATTGAAATATTTTCAACGTCTTTATTAACTGTTTGAATACTTCTTGCTAATTTATCCCAACGTTCTTTGTAGCGGGCAAATTCAAGACCTAATTTATTTAACTCTTCATGGATAATAGATGTATATTTGTCTCTTTCAATATTTTTTATAATCATTTCAACTACTGTTAGAGTTGAAATTAAGGTTGTAGGACTTGTAATCCAGACCTTTTTCTTGTAAGCATAATCAATAATATCTTGGTGATATGCATTTACTTCGGCAAATATTGCTTCTGCTGGCAAGAAAAGAATTGCTTGATCTGCTGTTTCACCAGGAATTATATATTTGCTACTTATAGCATCGATATGTTTTTTCATATCTTGCTTGAATTGTTTTTCATAGGTGTCACGCATTTCTTGAGGTGTTTTTTTATCTACCATTAACTGATAATGTTCTAGTGGAAATTTTGAATCAATGGCAATAGTACCTAAAGGCTCTGGGGCGAAGATAACAGAATCTGCAATGACACCGGTACTTAATGTATATTGAAGGCGGAAGATATTATCATTTTTCTCCCCAAAAACGCTAGTTAAAATATGTTTTAAGTTTACCTCTCCGAATATACCTCTTGTTTTTTTATCTGTTAAAATGCTTTGAAGACTTACAATGTCTGTTGATAAATTTTCTATTTTCTTTTGAGCTTCATCTATTTTAGAAAGTCTTTCAATTACGTTCATAAATGTTTTATTTGTTTTTTCAAAATTTTGATCAAGGCGTTCATTTACACGCTCGTTAATAGCAATCAATCTTTTTTCTAGCTGCTCATTTAATGATGTAAAATCTTTGTTAAAGTTACGATTTAAATCAGATTTAAATTCACCAAGTTCTTTTGTCATGCTTAATTCCAATTTTCCTAAACGTTCTGTAATATTACTTTCATTAATATTTTTTGAAAGTGATATTACTCCAATAATTAGATTTATTATTAAAAGTATTAAAATCACATATTCCATATTACTTCTCCTATTCTATATTAGCATTTTTACCAATTATTTTTGATAGTGTATAAGCTATTACTATCATTATTGACATTACAATTATTGTATGTATATCAGTCATACTCTCAACAAAACTTTTACCAATGTAACCCCAAAATGAAATCATAAATATTTTACCAATTAACAAGGCTATTATGAATTTTTTTCTGGACATGCCCGATACACCAGCTAAAATATTTATGAGAAAGGCAGGAGTAAATGGTAGTGTTATAATAACTGTCAAATTAGCTAAAGAAATATTTTGAAATTTATCAATTGCTTTATCTATTTTCTTTTTGGTTTTTTTACTTAAATATTTATAAATAATGTTATTGGAAATATAGTAAAAAAACAAATACGATATGTAGCAACCGATACATGTTGATATCCAAGACATTAATATTCCTGGTAATAAGCCAAATGTATGAGTATTTAAAGCAACAAATACACTCAATGGTAAGACTGGAATAAATGATTCAATTATTATTAAAAACATTGCAAAGAAAATACCATTGTGTGATATAACTTCAGTACTGTAATCAATAAATGTATTTATTATATCCAAGTTACTCACCTTCCTACTTTATTATAATACAAAATTGATGAGTGCTCAAGATAATCAGTAAAGATAAGTTTTCTTAACAGTAAAAGATATTAGATTTACTAATACCTTTTACTGTTAATTTTATAACTGTTGTAACCACCATTTACACTTATTGTTTTATAGCCAAGTGAATTTAGTTTTTTAGAGATACTTTTACTGGTATACCCAGCTTGACAATATAAATAGTAAGTATCATTTTTATTAAGATATTTTGAAGGACTTAATACTAAATAATCATATGGTATATTAAGAGATTTATCAATATGACTAAGATCATATATGTACTTACTTCTAATATCAATTATGTTTATATGTTTCGTTTTTAGTATTTCTAAAAAGTCTTTAATATCAATTGTCATTTCTTCACCTCTATAATATTAGATGAAAAAAAAGAATCTACAACAATTATAGATTCCTATTTATTATTTAATTATATATGGGTCGTCTTCCGTTCCAGTTCCTGATGAAATCATAGTGCGGCTGCTTAATTTTATAACTGGTCTAACGTAGTTATATTCGCTGCATCTTGTGGCTTTTATAGTTCCATCAGTTGATATTAAATACGCTTCTGATGAACTGTTTGGTAATGCTGTTGCTGTCCACCATTTGTATTTTGTTGCCAAATAATTGTAATTTTGGCAAGCCTCACTTGTAGCACTTTGACAATTTGGGTCAATACTAGCATTAATATAATCTGATACTGTTAATAGACCCATTACTTGATCTTTTTCAGTAGTTTGACATTCAATCGAATTATCGTTTATCTTACTTGCCTTATCTCGTTTTCCTGTACATACATCATATTTTAATAATTTTGTTTTATCTGTTTCTGTAAATATAGTTTGATATTTATCTTTTTTATTATATACAGTATCGAGATACTCTTTGACACGACTTGAAGAATAATTATTAATACCAATATTGTATTTATATTCACTATTATATCTATCATCCCATGATGAAGTATATCCAGCATATTCATCTTTTATTAAATAAACGTTTTTATTGCCATCAAGTTTAACTACTCTCCAAATGTTTTCTCCTAAAGAAACATAATTATTTACTTTTTCACCACGAAAGACTAAGTCACCATTTAATTCATATAAACCATAGCCAGTAGTAACTATCTTATTGTTTAAAGAAATAGCACTTGATAATGTTTTTGTTGAGTAACTATCACCACAATCTAGTGATGGTGTATAAACATAATCAGTTCCTGATTTAGCTACACTAACTTTACCGGTACAACTAACACCTTTTTTAGTATATTCAGATAAATCTTTCATCTTTCCAGATTGAACTAAAGTTGGCGTTTCTACTTCTACAATTTGATTTTCTTTTTTAGGCAAGCTCTCTGGATAATCTTTAAAGTAAGATTCTGCAGCATTTACCATTATCTGCTCTAACTTTTCATAGCTAACATTATTTTTTGTGAAAAGTGAGGCAATTGATAAAACTATAAACAATAAAACTATACCGCCTACTATAATTACGACTAATTTTATAATAAACTTTTTAAAGTCGTCAGTTGAATTGCTTTTTTTGTTCTTTGAGTCATCTTCATCTTCTTCTGCTTCTTCTGATTCTACATCATCTTCAGTGATTTCTTCTTCATCTAGTTCATCAGCCTTAATATCATTTACTTTCCCTTTTTTATCTCCTAAATTAAACTTAATACTCATATTATAAGCTCCTTTTCATTATACTAATTATCGAAAAAGTCATCAAAGAAGTCATCATCATCACCATCATCAGATAACTCTAAGTCATTAATATTTGCATTTGTATTTGTATTTGCATTTACATTACTATTAACAACTGGACTTGTAACAATTGGAGTTGCTTGTTGAACTTGTTCTTCTTTAAGTTTTGGAGTAGTTAACTCTTGTTCCTTATTTTTCTTTTCTTCTTCTTCAAGTTCTGCTATTTTAGCATCTATTTTCTTAACTAATTCATCTACGTCAAAATTAAAGCTGTCATCAACTTTTGGCTTTTGAATTGGCTTGTTATCAACTTTTTTTTCAAAGTCCGGCATATAAGTTGGTATGCCAACCTGTTCAAAGGAAGGTTTCTTTTCTTCTGTTTTTCTTTCTAAAAATGGAGATGAAAAACTTGCGTCTGGTTTTCTTGATGTCATTATTCCTTTTCCTTGTTCTCTTTCATTTGCTATTTCCTCTGAACGTGACTTAAACTTATTAAAACTATCTGTTGAACCTGCTGCACTTGCTTCTGCAGAATTCATCATCTCTAAAAGTTTCTTTTTCTTTTGATTCTTAACAAATTCCTTTATATCAAAAGTATGTACTTCTCGTTTGTCACGAGTTGGGTATTTGGCGATTGGATATTTTTTACCCCAATCAATTTTGAAGTTTGGTGTTAGCTTTGTTTTAAATGGTTGTTTACGTAGACGAAGAATTATAACTTCAAACATTTTCATTCGTTGTAAGTCTGATACTGTTACTAACGGAGTGGAAGCTGTTTTTTCGTCTTTTTTAGATTTTACTTCGCCACACATCTTAGATATTTCTTCTAAGGCCTTTAATTCTGTTGTTATTAAATAGGCAATATTTCCACAGTTACCACGAATTGTTTCAGCGTCTTCTTTTCCGTAAACAGAATCTAGCTGTGCAAAGTTTTGAATGATCATTGTAAATCTAATACGTCTAGAACGAGCCGCTGTAATCATAGTTGTTACATCTTTTAATGGTGGCATATTGGCAAACTCATCAAGAATAAAATTTGTTCTTACAGGTAGTTTTCCACCATGTTTTTGAGCTGTTGAAATTAATGTTTCATAAATTTGCTTTAAAAGTATTGTAACTAATGAGTGATATGTTTTCTTTTCATCTTGAATAACAATAAATACGGCAGTAGGTTTTTCTCCAATACTTTCAAGATCAACACTACTATAAGATAACATTTCACTTAAATTATCACGTGTTGCAAATAACTTTACCTTTTGCTTAAATACTGATAAAATACTTCCTTTTGTTTCACTTGGAGCTAATATTGTACTTGAGGCGTTGACAGCGGCGGGACTGGCTGGATCTTTGGCATTAAAATACTCTTGAATATAAGTTGAACCGCCAAATTTTTCTTCACCAACGGTTGTTACTAATGAAATACTGTTGATATTAATTTCATCTTCTTTGGCATCTTCAAATAAACCTAATGAAATTCCTGAAAAGTAATCTGCTGATGTTTTTTCCCAAAATGGATCAGCATTTTTATTACTATCATCATATAGAATATTTAAGGCTAAGTCATCTAATAGCTCAATAGCTTTATCATGATTTCCACTCTTCCACATTTTGTATGGTAAAGTCATTGGGTTCCAGGCACTACCATTTTGAGGGTCACGGAAGTTTAAAAGAACTATTTGGTAGCCTAAATCTTTAAGCATTAGACTATTTTTTTCGTAAATTTCACCTTTTGGGTCAGTAATAATCATTGATTCTCTTGCTTTAGCTAAACTATGAACTTGTGGATGTACAAATCCTTCAGTTTTACCAGAACCAGTAGCACCAATAATTAGCGAATGGTATTCACCATTATCTACCCACATTTCATTTTCTTTTACTATTAGGGGAAGTCCGGCTGCTTTAGATGTTTTTTGTTTAACTTCAACACACTCTAGTTCCTCTTTTATTTCTTTCTCTTTAGCCCAACGAGAATATCCTTTATCCTTTTTTTCAGTTGTTAGTCCAATACCTTTTTCTCTTTCAAAAAAGTATGAGCTAACACTTATAAATAAAGCGCCTAGTGATAAAATAAAAAGTGTTAAAGTCGTTAGAATATACTTAGGTCCAAAAGCTGGAAATGGATTAAATCCTGATAATGTTCCTTCTGCTGCAAATGTTGCTAGATTAACAATTACAATTGCTACTATGTATAATAGAAATAAGGCAAAAAGACCAAATATTAATAAATCGTGTGGGTCTGCTCGAAATTTTAATTTCATGTTACTACTCCCTTTCTGTCTATATTATAACATCAACTTGTTAAAACGTCATTATATTTTATTGATTACTAATAATAATTCTAAAATCATTATTAGTAAATGTATACAACATATCTATTGGTGTTTCAACACTATATTTAGCACAAGTCAAAATTATCTCATATTTGTCGTCATCATTAACATCTATTATATCATTAATATATGGTTTACAGCCATTATAACCTTTATTTTTTTCTATTGAATTATACATTTTATAAATCACTCCAGATTTTTCCATAAAGACAATACTAAAAATATTTTCTGGTGTTTCATCAAGTGGAAAAGCATTACTGATGAAATAAAAATTTTCATCAACCCCATCATCATCAAAATCTAAAGTAATTAAATTACTTACTGTTAATTCTTCATTTGTTGGAAGAGAATTTTCTTCTAAAACTTGATTAACATATGTGTAATCATTAATTGGTGTTTCTTTAAAGTCTTTTACTTTCATTTTATAGTTTGCTTGATAAGCAAGTAAATTACCAGTATATGAATACGGATTTTTATTGTCATCATATAAATACCATTTTGTATCATAAACTACTTGATATTTTCCTATTTCTTTATTATTAATAACAATATTAAATTTTTCCCAGTTTAAATCTTTTTTACTAGCATCATCTCTTATATTGTACCAGTTTTTATTTTTTAGTTGCCAAATGGTACTATCATTAACAATAATTGTTGTTTCTAATTTAGATTTCTTCATTTCATCTTTTCCGTATAATAGAAAGAAAACTGTGAAATATACGATTATTATTAGTAAAATTACGATATATCTTTTTTTCATAATACTCTCCTATCCAACTCTAAAGTAAGTATAGTGACTTGTATTTTGCCATTCATATTGAGACCATAATTCGGTAGATTTACTTGCTGGATCCATCATCATAATTTTATCACCTGAGATACCATCAATTGCTACCCAGTGTTGTCCTTTATTTCCTTTAACTTCAGCAGTTACATAATATCCTGCATCAAGTAATTCTTGTAATTTATTAAATTTTTCCTCTTTACTGTAGTTTAATACCTTTATTTGTGATACATATTTGAAGTTTGGTGCAACTTTTTGAATTGGAATGTATTGCAAGTTTCCATCACTAGAAAAGCCACCATTTTGATTCATGGCTTGAACAAAACTTCCTGGATTAAACTCACCATCAACATTAGTGGAAATACCTGATTTAGCTATTAACATGGCAATTGAGGTAGCAAGACATCCAGCTGAGCGAATTGTTTCGTCAGAATTTCCTAAAGGTATTTCGGTCCATGAACCTTCATATTGCTTCCAGTTCGCATATGGTCCTGATGAACCAACTTGGCAATTACTACTACCATTAATATTACAACTGTTTTCTTCAATGTTGGAGGCAACACTATAGTGTGACAATAATATTTGACGATAATCTTGGCCAGCATTAGATTGAGATATCCATTTTTGCTGAACAGATCCAACATATGGTGAATATAAAATGTTACCATTGTTATCAACTAAAACCTCACCCATTACTGAACTAACTGAGGCCCTAACCTTTGAGTTGTCAGGTAGTTTTGGCTTTATTTTATGTGGTTTCGTAGTAGCTCCAGAAAATATTGTCGCTCCTGTTTTATCAGCTGCACCTGGTGTTACGGTTGTTGAACAACCTTGATCTGGATCACAATATACTTGGTCTTCAGTACAATTTCTAATTTGAAGTATTTTTTGTCCGTTTTCTTCAAATAGTTTTACTCCACCATTACCATTCATTATAACGGCTCTACTTATAGCATAGCTTCTGGCAGCTATAGCTTGTGCTTTATATACATCTTGAGCATCTGATTCTGATGAACCTACTTCGGCATAAACTACTCCTAGGACATACTTTTCAAAATCGACAAGTTCTTCTCCTGGTATAGGGTTTCCACGTCCTAAGTCTCCACAGGTCATTAAACGAACCTTTAAGTTAGAAAGTGAAATTTCATTTTTATATACTGTACCATCATTATTATTAATTCCTGGAGCTTCGTAACTACAAGTTCCTTGTGCAGCACAAGTACTATTCTTATTTTTACCAATAAATTCATTATAACTATCTATATAATTCAATGTTTCTTGGGCTAATCTTTTTCTTTTTTCCAAAGAAAATTCTGGAAAGTAGCGTTTAAATATTGACTCGGCTAAATTTTCGACAAAGACGTCTTCATTATATGAATTTCCATCAAACATAGCATCTGCAATTTCACGTATTCTACTTTCACTCATTGACTTATAATTAATAGAGCCATCATAATATGTTAATGTATTATAAACTGCTACTATTTTTAAAGCATCAACTGACTTCCCTTCTTTTTGCATCTGTAATTTTACATTATTAATTCGCTTATAAAATTCTTGAGCTTCCTTATTAGAAGATGTATATACTATATCACCAGTTGTTTCACCGGAGGCATCACTAGCTCCTAAAGCATCTTCAAAAATTCCATATATATTTGTACTTACCATTATTATAAAAAATAAAAATAAAAAAAATACTAATATTATAGGAATTAATATAATAACAATTTTTTTAATTTTGGCGTTTCCAACACCAGTACCATCAAGATCTTTTTCATTTTCTTTGTCTTCGGAGTTTTTTTGTTTTTTTGATTCTGAATCTTTTTTACCTTTTTCTTTACTATCAATTGGCAGCGTAATTTCTTCGGCTTTATTATCTTGAGCATTAGCCTTGTTTGGCATTTTATTTTTAATATTTGCTGCTTGGCCTATTTTATTACCGGCACCTGATTCATTTAATTTATTTAAACCATTTTGAATTTGTTTTCCACCAGGTGAGTGTTTTAACCCTTTGGTAAGACCTTTACCTAGTTTTTCTGATACTTTACCACCTGTTGCCTTATCAGCAATATTAACACCTTTACCAATGGCAGCAGCAACAGGATGCCCTGATGCTTCTGCTACCTTGGCTGCGTTTCTTACAGTTTGAGCATTATTCTTATTAGCTCGTTCTGTATCATTATCAATATCAGTATTTCTATTTGCTTTATAAGATGACATGCTCTCACCACCTGACTACTTCTATAGACCTCCGCCTGTACCGAAAGAATCTAATTCTTCTTTTGTTACTGTAATATTTATTCTCATACGTCTATTTCCACATACAAACAATGCTTCACCTTGAGAATAACGTTTTATACTTTCTTTTTCACTATCATTTAAATCAATAAGTAGTGATAAATCTTCTACTGCTTGTTTTTTCAATCCCATTACTAAGTAATATGATGAGTTATCAAAAATTGCTTTGCCTTGAGTAATAACTGCTGGATCTGAAAAATCACTTGGTTGTTGAGTAATAATAATTGTTCCTGTGTTATATTTACGTGCACGACGTTGCACTTGAGCAAGGAAATCTGCACCTAAAGTGTTTTTATCTCCTAATAATACATGGGCTTCGTCTACCATTAATACAGTATCAACATCATAATCTAGACACAGTCCCCACGCGTATTTTAAAACATTGAAGAATAAGGCATTTTTTACAGTTGAATCGCTATTCATTAGTTCTTTAATGTTAAATACCATAAAATCACTATCTTTACTTATTGTTGTATGACCATCAAAATAGAATTTTAATTCTTTGGTAATTGGTCTTATTTTTAATTCCAAACTTTCCATTATTTCACGTTCTTGTGTTTGCTCAGTCATTGACATCAAGCGTCCCTTTACTGTTGCATATACATCACTGAATGTTGGATAGTCAGCACTAGTATAATGAGAAAAATCAGTATTAAAATCAATTCCAAAACGTTTATATGTATCTTGAACTACTTCACTAAACATAGTTAGAACGTCTTCTTTAATAGATGGATCATAGTACTTCATAAATGCTTTTAAAAATTGAAGAGTTCTTGTTAAAACAGTGTAGCCTAATCCTTGTTTAATTTCTTCTTCATCGGCATCTATTACTACTTCCAATGGATTTATTAAACCAAACTCTCCACCTTTTCCAATATCTACTGTATCTCCACCAAAGGCTTGAGTAATATCTCTAAATTCATCTTCTGGATCAATAATAACAATTTGACAACCGTTACGAATATGACTTCTTAATAGTAATTTGGCCGCTGTTGATTTACCAGATCCAGATGTACCAAGCATTATCATATTGGCATTATTTCTATTATTTTCTTTTCTAATTTTATATAAAAATTGATTGAATAAAATAACTCCTCCAGAAAAATCTACTCCTAATAATGTAGATAAACCCGGGTCTTTTATACTATCAAAAATGAATGGATACATAGCTGCTATAGTTACAGATGGTATTGGTGTACCAATTCTTTGTTCTACGTCTTGAGATGGGAAAATTGGTAAAATTGATTTTAAAACTTTTTCCTGTTCAAAGCGTAGTGAAATAGCACGTAATTCCATTGCATCTAAGTAGTTTTTTACATTTACTTTCTTTAGTTCTAGCCCTTCTTTTGTAGGTGAAGTAATCATAATATGCATTTGAAAATCAAAAATGCGAGCTTGACTAGCAGCAAGCATTGATACAAAGTAATCTAGACTTTCAGCATCTTGACGATATCTTTCTCGTACCGTTAAATCACGTTCGTTTTTATATTTTTCTCTTAAGTCTGCAACTTGTTTATTTAACATTTTAGCCATTTGTTGAAATGGAACTGGTATATGTTTAACAACGACTTTAATTCCAGGCATATTTGTTAAAGATGATAAATAGCCCGGTTGAATATATTTTGGATATGATATTACAGTTAGTATGGTTGCATAGTTATCACTTATAGTAAAATCACTAGGATTAAAATGTAATCCTTTTGGTGCCAATTGACTTTTTATACCAATACTCATTATGACATCACCGTCCCAAACTCTGTATTTTCTCCACCATTTAAGAAGTTTTCTAGTATGATTCTTAAGTCTGCATTGTTAACTTGTGAAGCATTTAAACCACAACTTGCAAGTCCATTAATCATAGAACGAACACGCTTTTGTAATAAATCAACGTTTTTATCTTTAAATAAGAAATAATATTCGGTATCAACAATATTGTTGTTTATAAAAGTGTTACCCTTATTGATATCTTGAAGAATTAATTTCCTAATAGCTGGATTTTGAGCTTCATTGTATAAAAGTTGAAGCTGAGCCATGTAAACGGAAATGTCTACTGGACGATCTGCAACTACTAACCAGAATTCAAAATCAATTGTATTATAAAAATTCTTTAAACTTATTAAAACGTTGTCTTGAGCTTGTGGATCAAGAATAAATATATTTCTTGGAGCAATTTTTACACCAGTTACCTTTTGATTATTGGATGTAATAATAAATCCATTTTGAATTCCTTTTATTGGTAACCAGTCCTCAGTATAACCTGACGTTACTTTTTTAGCCATTCTTTATAGCACCAACCTTTCCATCTATAAGTTTGCCTTGATGTCAAGTAATCATATATTTCAATAATAATATTTAATACATTATGGTAATAAGGTATAGGGGTAACTAATATACCACAAATTATTCCCGGAGCTAGGGAAAGTATTGTCCCTAGTGTTGTTGTTATAGGAATAAAGGCAAGAATAGCAACTGTAGTGACAACACCTGAAATAAGAATTATTAAATCACTAGTTCTAAATATACCTAAAATTAATTGTCCATTTTTTGTATTAGCCGGTATTAAATAATCATTCATCTATATCACACTCCTTTTTATTTTTTTACAATTGGTCTCTAAGTACTGCATCAACGTTATTATCTCTGTTATAATCAGTGGCAGTATTATCATGCCAATTTGTTGCAAGTCTTGGTCCAAGGTGACCCGCTCTTCTAGTAGAAGCATATGGTTGAGTTCTTCCTCTACTATCTTCACGATAGCTTAGTGTTTGACCATATTTTTGCTGTTCTGCCTTCATATCGTTGTATGTTGATTCTGCTTTTGCCGCCCTGCCACGTTGTTCTGTCAACCTTTGGTTAAATTCTGCTTCAGATATTTGTCTAGTTCTTACTTCATCAGGATTATTACTAGTTGGATCTTGGTAGTAAACTGTATACATACCATTTTGCGCACCTCTTTTTTGTGCATCCTCCATACCTTGTAAAAGATTATTTTGTAATTTCATGTTATTCTTATATTTTTTGGCTACATCTGAGGTGATTCCTTCACTTGATAGCATACCTCTTCCTCTTGCCATGGCTCTGGCTGTCATCTTATCATTTCCAGTAATCATTTGTGCAGCTAAATCCCTGCCGGCATTATATGTCATACCAAGTCCTGGAGCTGCTTTTCCACTATTATATGCGTTAATGTTATTATTAACGGCATCTTGTGCCGCCCAACGAGCATCTCTTAGTGTTCCACCTTGTCTTATTGCTCCGGCACTTGCTAATATTGCTGAAAGTCCAATGTTACTTCCAGTTCCTTGTATACCTAAAACATCTCTAATGAATTTTGGTGCTTGTCTTGCAAATAAGAATAAGCCGATTACTATAAATACAAAGGAGATAGCTCCAACAATTCCTGTTCCAGTTCTAATAACGATACCATTTTGAAGCATATCTTGGATTAAGTAGATAACAAAGTAAATGATTATTAGTCTTATAAATAAGTCTATGTATGTTGAAATAATCGCTTTTGTCCATAGGCTGAACGTATCTTCTCCCTTGGCCTCTTTTGCTGAAATGCTCATATGACTAATTATCGGAATTGGAGCTATTAAACGTAGAACTGCTAGTTTTATGGCACGAATAGCAATGTCTACTGTATAACCAATCAATATAATAGCAATAATTAATGCTGATATTCCGCTTAAAAGGAAACTATAGGCAAAAGCATATGTACCCGCTCCGGCTAATTTTTTTATTGATCCCCATAAGCTAGCCAAACCGGAACCTGATGCGGTTTCACAATCAACATTAACTAGTGTTAAAAGTTCTTGTGGATTGGCATCTGGGTTTTTATATATATTTAAAACTTTATTACTCATGTTAGGGCAAGCCCTATTTTCATTAAAATATTCCGGATCTTTGCCTTCTTCTGTTTTCCATTTGCTTTTATCTGGTTCTAGATTAATTCTTAAAAACGCTCTTAAGATGCTACTGGCAAAACGATTTGAAGCAGTTGATGTTCCTACTATTCCATAACTAACCGCATCACTTACATCGCCGATAAAGGAAGCTGCTCCTCCAGTTACTGACGTGTTATTATTATTGTTTTCTTCCGTTTCTGTTGTTCCTAATACTAATTTACCAATTGTATTATTTGACAAAATTCTATTTTGTAGTGAATATAGAGCTCCAAATATTATACCATTGTTATTAAGTTGTCTTTCCCATTCGTTTCTAGGATTTGGTATGTTAATTGGAGTTATTAAAGCTAATATTATAAGTGAAGTTATAATACGTGAGACAATCTTTCCAGCACCGGCTTTTTTATCAGTTGCTTTATTTGGATCAACAATTCCTTCCAATATAGTAACAGCAAATTTAAAAAGCATAAAAACGCCAATGATTAATTGACATCTGTAATAAAAGTCTTTTACAAGAGCATTGGAAAACAATTCTGCTGTTGCGACATTAAAAAATATTTGGTACGCTATACTTAATATAAAGTACGCATTTCTATCTATAGTAGACATAATTAGACGTATTAAATCGTTAAGCGTACTGGCATTCATGTAATCAGTCATTGTTTATCACCTCACTAAAATATGCCAACTTCACCGGATGTTATACCAAAGATATTTAAAATTACACTAATCAATTCTGGTAAAACAAATAGTGCTGCGGCTAAAATCAAACGTGTTACTAGACTTTTTTGGGCTTTTGTTAAGCTTTCATCATCTGATGTTATAATTGCTTTTAGAAAGTCTATACTACTTAGTATTAGGACTAAAAATGGTCCTAATATTTTTAAATAGTTTAGTATTTCATTAATTAACCAAGCAACTGAACATTCACAATCGACATTTCCTAATATTGAACTATCTTTTTGACATTTTGGATTTTTATTACAAGCAGAATCTATTTCACCATATGATATATCAGCTGTAGAAATATAATTATTAATATTTTTTTCATTATATATACAATCATTTGATACTATTTTTTTTGCAGATACACCAAAAGAACTAAAGATTATTAGTCCTATTATTATGAAAAAACAAAAATTAACCTTTTTTTTCATAAAATCACTCCATACACATTATAACATAATAAGTATATCAGAAGAAAAAAAAAATAGCAATTATTTGCTATTTATTTATTAACTATATATGCGTTATCCCAACATGCGGCCCAGCTAGTTGTATCTTGGTCAGTTTGACCTATTGCAACTATTTTCATTATTAATGCAACTAACTGTGGTACTAAGAATACTAAAATAGCATATATTACTCTCTTTATTAATCTAGATTGTGCAGCTTTAACTTCTTTTTCATCACTAGCAACTACAGCTTTACCTAAATCAAATACACCAAATAAAATTAATCCAATTGGTATTAAAATACATATATATTTTAAAATCCCATCTCTAATTATTCTTACTACTGGTTCTAGTCCGCCACATACTCCGCCAACATCAGCTACTCCTATCATAATACCTCTCCTTTGCTTTTGCTATAAATATAATAGCTTATATAAGTTTATTTGTCAATTATTATCTTCTAAATAATCCAAAGACTCTGCCAGAGTTATCATTATCACTTGTTGTTTGTGATATTATACCTATTCTTGTTAAAAAGTCATTTATGGCACTATTTCTCTGTCTTTCGTCTAACGGGGGCATATTGTAAAATACCTTTATGTTTGACTCCATTTCAAAGTCTCTTATATCTTTACCTGATAATAAGCTCTTATTTAAAATAACATTTTTATTTCTTATTCTGTTGAAAACACTTGGTTCTCTTCTAATTGCTTTGTTTAATTTAATAATACTTGGCTCTACTAAGTAAAAAACAGTCTGACATACTTCATCATGTGGATATGAATTCAGATCAATTAAAATAACACTTGCTTGAGTATTTTGAGCAATGATATTTTTTAGTTCTTCTTTACTTGTTGATATCATGTTTTTATTGTTAAAGAAAACAAAGTCATGTCTATCAACTTCTATAGCTAAAACAATAGTATTTAATACTGCTTCTAATTCTTTTTTTAACATATATATCAGTGTTGTAGCACCAGCATTATCAGTTATACTTCTAAAACCTATTATGGCTGATGAAGTATTTTGAGCAATAGATGTATTATTTTCTGTTTGCTTTACTGCCATCTGTTGAAGATGTTCAACATCCTTATATGTATTTGATTTTTGTAATAAATACTTTATCCCATCTATATTAGTCGTAAAATTATATAAACCATAAGAAATTATTCTTGATAGAAATGCGGAAGTACATAACTTACTATTTTCTGGTATATATAATATTATTTTATCTGGATCTAATTCTTGAGCTAAGACTTGATAATTTTCGGCATTTTCATATCCTTTAATTGCCGTTACATCAAGTATCATTTTGTTGAAGAAAAAATTTTTAAACATTTGTGCAATATCTTTAGATTCATAACTACCGATTATGTTTTTTATTATATCTATATCCAACGTAGATAATGCCTGTTGTTGTGCATTTGCAATTATAACATTCATATGATTTCCCTCACATTAAGCAGTCGTTGTATTAGTCTTTGTATAGCTTGCTTCTACAAATTGACTGGTTGTTCCTGATACTTGAAATAATTTTAATTGTGGCATTATCTTATTTATTATTGGTATGTCAATTACAATTACAGTTGTTACTCGATAATACACTTTGTTTTCTAGGTCATTAGGCTCTTTCCCACCAGATTTAGCTACACTATCCTTAACTTCTTGTGCAGCATTTTCTTTTTTTATACAATATCCGCTTTGACATTGGTAATCAGGAATTTTAAAATTAGCATCCGTATTGTAGCCAATTTGTCGCATGTACTCAAGAATTTTGTCATCACATGCTGATCCTGATTCACAATTTCCTTCATATTGTTCTATAGTAGTGATTATTTTGTTCTTAACACGAAAAGCTTTGGTGTAATTAACATTAAATGCTAAATAGCCAGATACTAACACTAAAAATACTACAATAATTACCATATTCATAAGTCCACCAAATGCATCACGCATAAGCTAGTCACCTCTTTTTATCTATCTACTTTCTAAAACAATAATTCCTTTGTAATTACCACTAATATTTCCCCATTGTTGGTTCATACTATTTTTAATATTTGGCCACATCATCCAGAAAAAGCCAATTACAGCGGCGATAGCAATTAATGTTATTACTGTTAAATTTAATTCTCCTGTTGCTGCCTTCATCTATATATACATCTCCTTTCCTATTATTACACTTTTATTATAACAAATTAGATTTTTATAATCAATATTTTTCTTACATATTAAACATCATCATCATTGAAATCAATATTATTAACATAACACCAATACCAGTCACAACAAGCATTACCATTGTTTGATTTTCCATGTGATTTAGACGTTCTTTGTATTTAGTTTCACGTGCTTTATTTTGTAAATTTGATACGGTTCTTGAAAACATCATTAACCTCTCTTGTTTTTTCTCTTGTGAACCTAAGCCTAGTCTATATAATAAACGCATCATTCTCATAGAATCACGAACTGGATATGTATTAGCAAAATCCATATATGGATCAATTGTAGAATCTCCAGAATTAATTTTATTAATTAATTCTCTTAATCCTGGTTTAAATATATCTGGTGCATCGTCTATTGATTTTCCTAAGGCTACTGGAACTGTATAGTGTTGAATTAAAATCTCTAAACTTTTTAAATAGTATGGCAACATTATATCTATTTCATGTAAATGTGCTTTATAAAAACTCTTTAATTGCATATATGGTACTTTAAATATTAATACTCCAATTAAAACTGAAAATACTAAATTTAGGAAGAATTGTGAATTAAACAAACTTCCAGTTGTACTACTACTAGCAGTTATTGCTAACATTACTAGAAAAGCAATAATAGCGTAAGTACATCTTTTCATATATAATTGATCAGCATCAATTTCTTCACCATATTTTGCATATACTAAGAAAGTATAATCTTCTTCTCTAAATACTTGTAAATACTTTTCGTTATCAATCATAAATTTCTTTTTATCGATGGTATCATTATAAATTAAAATTCCAATTATGATTGCTCCTACTATTAACGCTTCCATTACTCAGCACCTACATTCTCATTATAGTATTTTTCCCCTTTTAATAGGAAAATAGTATTTATAATTAATACTCCATGTAATAATACTTTTATATACCATCTTTCTAAAAGTATTATATATGTTTCTCTACCTAATAGATATTGTACTAACATGACCATTAAGTATAGCATGATTCCAAATTGAAGAAATGATTTGTGGAAAGCGGCTCTTTCAATTCTATCACGGTAAACACTTTCTACTAACATATCGATATCTAGTTGCATATTGTCTAGAGAATCTGCTGAGTTTCTAGCACCTTCTTTAGTAATTTGTAAGAATAATTGGTGCATATTTTTTACTATGTAATATGGATAAGTACGGCTCATATGAGCAAGGGACTCGTCAATACTACCATTTTTATAAGCTAATTCAATCATATAATCGACATCACTTTTAACTGGATCTTCTAAAATTCCAGAATTTCTAACACCTTCAAGTGATTTAACAAAACTTTGAGTTGTTGCAAATTCCATAATTACATTGGATGTATATACTTGGATTTGTTCAAAAATAAATTCACTATATACCCTTTTACATCTTAAATATGATAAATATGGTACAAAAGATATTACTATAGCAACATATATTATACAAATAACCAAATTATAGAAGTACAAGTATGTTACTACAGCTGTAAATGCAGACATGGCAACAACTTGAATTGTATATTGTTTTGCTGTGTATTCTTGACCTAATTCTTTTGTCTTTTCTCTTACTACTTTAAACGAATATGGAGCAAACCTATCATACATTTGCTGTACTTGGACAGTAATAAATTTCCCAATATTCTGACCCTGATAATTACGATAAGCCAGTACGCCTAAAGCAATAACTAAAATTATTAATAATTCTTCAATGTACATATTTATTACTCCCCTTTTTATTTATTACTTATTATTGATTGTTATTTGGAACATTTGGTATTGTTTCTTTTGCTGTAGAAAGGCTTTGCAAAACTGTGTCTCCTTGGGCATTAGCAACTGGTGTTGTTGGTATTACAGGTTGTGGAGTTGGTATAACAACTTTTTGTTGTGCTTGTGGTATTGCCGGTTGTACTTGTGCAGCTACTTGAACAGTTGGTATTGTTACGGGTTGTGTTTGTACTTGTTGCTGTACAGCTGGTACTGCTTGCTGTTCTGCTACTTGTGGCTGAGCTGTTTTTTGCATTGCTGTCTGTACTTCTGGAACTATTGGCTGCAAAGGTACTTGATTGACCGGCTCTGCTTGTGGAATAACTGTTACAGGTTGTGCTTGGGCAACAGTTTGTTGTACTTGTTGTGGTTGTGGTGCTGCATTTGGTACTACAGTTTCTTGCTTAGGCTCAGTTGGTTTTACAGTTTCTTCAGCTGCTGGTGATTTTTCTTCTTTTTTTTCATTTCCAAAAGGCACATCATCAGCCATGCGGCTAGTTATTTCATTTATATCAATATTTTGATTTTCAAGGTATTCAATTAAGTGTTTACTTGGCTTTCTTAATATTGGATCTTTTCCAAATAGTTTTTGGTAAATTATTCTACTTTGTGGTTGATTATTTTCATCAACATAGAATTCTGTTACTTCATCTACTTCACGATGGAATTGTCCTCTTTCCTTACTATAATAAGCTCTAATATGAACACCAAGTTGAATATAACGATATATTGTTGATAAGAACTGATTAACATCTAGATCTGTTTCCATCAAACTATATAGACGATATGGAATAGATGATGCTTTATCAGCATGAATCGTTGATAGAATGTTATGTCCTGATGAAATCGAATTACGGACAGCTGTAACAGCTTCAGCACTACGTACTTCAGATAGTAGAATCCATTTTGGATTCTGACGCATACAAGTTACTAGAACGTCTGTATAACTGGCTACGTTATTTGTCTTCATAGCAACAATATCACGTTGTGGGAATATTTTATCTAAGTGTAGTTCTAGAGTATCTTCTATTGTTATTATCTTTTCATTTTGTTTTGTATGACTGGCTAAGTATTTTACAAACTCAGTTTTACCTGAACCGGTTTCTCCTGAAACGATAATATTGCAATGTCCTTCTACACATTTTATTAAAATATCGTGAATATCTTGTGTAAAATAATCTTCCTTCAATAATTTTTCTTTTTCAAGTCTAATTTTTGCTGGGGTTTTACGAATAACCATAGCGATACCATTTGTTGCTATTGAAGGATGAACAAAGTTCAAACGTAATTCGGATGATTCAGCATCCAAGAATGGCTTAGCATTGTTAAATGTTGTTCCCATAACGTTTGAACATTGAAATGCTAATTTTTCAATAAATTCTGGGGTTGCTCCTGTTACTTCTACTCTTATAGAACCTTGTGTTAGAGAACGAATCCATATTTGTCCGTTATTATCATACGATATATCGGTAATGTCATCATTATCTAATAAAGACTTCAAAGGTCCAAAATCAAGTTTATCAAAAATATTTTCGTTCATCTAACCATACCTCTTTCATTTTTCATATTATTATTCTTTTATCTTAACTTTCTGTCCAAACTGTAACTCTATTAATCCAGTTTTTCAAATCTTCACTAGTAATTGAAATATCACCTGGTTTATCAGATAGACTTTCATTTGTTGGTACAGGAATTAATGTTGTATCATAATTTCTTAAGTATTCAGCTTTCTTTAGTAAAATATAGTATTCTTCTGGAACTGCAAAGACTATCATAGATGGTGTTCTTTGTTCATCTAGATTGGCAAACACTGGTTGACCAGATGCATCTTTTACAGCTAAAACTTTAACATTTTCAACTAATTTTCCTAACATAATTTTATCGGCATCAGCTGTCACTGGTGCATTTGCATCAAGTTTATTTACAGCTTTTAGATAAATATCAATATAGTTTTCTGGATATATTGAGTTACCATATGTAGATTCTGTTGTAACTGCCATATTATATAATACATAACCTTTTGGATACTTCAATATAATACTATTTGGTAGTTGAGCTTCTTCTACTACGGCTGTTGAATAAAACAAGCTTCCTTCTGGAATAATACTATCAGGTCTGGCATACTTATCAATTACTTGTGATTGGTTTGTAAGTACATTTCCTTTTAGCATTGATGGTGGAACTTGGATTGTTCCAACCTTATCTTCTGTTATTTGTGTTCCACCTTTAATTGTTTCTTTGGCGTATGGAACAGTAATTGGGTTGATAGCACTTTTAACACGCATATTATAACCAATATATAATACTAAAACAGCTAGTACTACACCAATTACGGTTACGGTATTCTTATTTTGTAAGAATTTTTTTAAACCATTTGTCGTATTCCCCATTTTATTTTCTCTCCTTCTTATTTTTGCTTGGCATTAACTTTTCCGCCTAATTCCTTACATTCATTTTCGTTTTTAACTCTTTCATACTTAGTTGTCTTACCTGTTTTTATTTCACATGTTGCATAACCTATTTCCTCATCTGAATTAATTTGATTAGCTTGTTCTAAGTACCAGTCTTCTTTTTTTGTTGACTCTACAATTCCATTGAAATTAGTTGTCATAAGTAAATACTGACTATCAAAAGTTAACACAGTTGCAGAATCAACTTGAACACTTACTTTAGGTGGGACTTCATTTAAATCATAAAATCTAACACGATAATTTCTAGTATTATCTACACTATCAGCAAATCTTCTTAGGAAACTTTCTACAAACTTATCTTTATCCATTCTAATGGCACCATTGTCACGATAATATTTAACGTCGATGGCATCATCAATTGATGCCATGACGGTTTCCTTTACAAGATAGTAATCAAGTTCATTTCCTGTTGAATAGTTGGAAATTACATTTATTAGTAATAATCCCATTAAGGCTAACATAATTATTCCGACTGTTAACATTCCTTTATTCATGTCCTAACCTCCTATTCCTGATACAAACTGAGAAAAGTTATAGCAACTGTCATTTTCTTGATTGTTACAACCAACTATACCGACTGTTCTGGCATAGTTTGAATCTAGTTTTCTTCCATTTTCTCTAAATAAATCGCTTTTATATACTAAAACACCATTTATAACTTCAGTTTTTCCACCAAATTTAGTGTAGTTATCGTCATTTGCTTTTGAATATGCTCTGATTGTAGCTAAAGCTTTACGGTCTAAATAGAATTCATAGTCTATATTCTTATCATCGGCATATATGTTATCTCCTTGATCTTGTATTTTAGAAATTAATAAATCCGGAGCAATTATATAATTACTATTTTTTAAGTTTCTTGCAGCATAAGTCCAGTTAAATCCTGGTGTTCTGCCGGCTGATGCTGAAGAAGTAGTTGATTTGTTACTGGCTTGTGGAAATAGATCAGCATTATCAACACTTCTTACGTGATATGCTATAGTTTTCTTTGACGTTTGATTTGTAGAACATTTTGGATCTTTACAAGTAGGATCATTACAGTCACAATTGCAATCATCACATGTATCCTTTAAAGCATAGAAGCATTGAACATTAATGTTCCATTCAAATTGACCAAAATTCTCTGCTTTAGCCCTTATATTCCACTCTATATTCTTTAACACTTCCTCACTTGGTAAATATGTTTTATCTTTAGTTACTCCATATTGCCACCAAGCTTCATTAACATTAGCAGATTTTAAGTTAGTACAGAATTTTTTGTCATACTTTGTCCATGATGATGAAGGCTTTGCAGTATAACTAATTTTTCCTGTCTTAACATTTATCCAAGTGCCTGGAAAACTCCATTCTGTTAAGTATTTATAACCACTTGTATTCTCGCCATAGCATTCAGAATCTCTATTTAATACAATATTGTCTGGATCACTCAAATTACTTTGATTTAATTCTGCTTTGTTATATGTTATCCAATTTTCATTGCTATCTTTTGTCTTATTATTAACTTCAATTGTAAAATTTGCTGTTGTTTCGGAACATGAGGCACCAGCATTACATGCGTTTACAAAGTTATTGTACTTTTCAAGATCAGCGTCATAGCTTCCGTCTACATCACTTTTATTTAATTTTTGAGTTGTTGGATCACATCCAACATATTTACATTCATCTTTACACCAAGTTGTTCCCCCAATTTTTTCATTTTCATCATATCTTATACCAGCTGATGTTTTGAATCCTTGACTATCTGGCTTATACAAATGGAAAGCACCATCTGGGTTATACCAAGTCCCTATTTTTCCATAATTTATGTCATCTCTAATAGTTCTCTGTGCTATTTCTTGATTACTAAAATAATATCTTGCATATTGCGTCCAATAATATTTTCCTTGCTCCCAATATATTACTGGGTTTCCTTTACTATCAGTTGTATAGCTATATTTACCATATGCGTCGGTGTCTCCATTTTGGATACATTCTGCTACTTTTGCAGCATCATTACTGCCATCAAGTATACTTGCACAGTCATTTTCATTTGCAACTTTTTTGGCTTTTGCTGTGTAGCTCAATTTTATTTTTTGTTTGTTTGCATATACTCGATTATAACATTTGTTGATACAACTCTGACTATATTTTCCACCATCACATTCTTTTATACAAGCATCAAAGTTTTCATTTGGCCCACCTTGATCTTGTAATGATGCTCTTGTTTCGCTACACTGTGCCACTGGTGTACATACCTCGTAATCCGAAGGTTGTGGAGGATTTGGAGTTAATTTTGAATCACAGTCTACAGTACTTTTAACTTCTACTCTATATTCAAAACATAGTCCTCCTTTAGTAGCAACCGGTGGTCCATATCTAACAGTCAATGTTTCAGTACAGTATCTTTCACATGTTGTTGTCCTATTATTTACTGTTAAATATTTTGTCTCAGGTTTTACAGCATAATAAACGCTCTCATTAGTGTAATTATATTCTTTGGTCTTTTTATATCCATCTGGGAAAATTGCTGAACATTTTTCTTCAATGCCATCATTAAAATCGGCAAGACCTTTTTTTGTAGATAGGTTAAACTCTTTCTTAATTCCACTTGGTGCTGCTGGAACTATTATATTCGGTTTAAGACTAGCCACATATGTTTTTAAGGCAGCAGATATACTTTTAGCAGTTGTTTCAAGTGAGACTTGATATGGTAAAGTTTCTCTACATTCTGATACATTTATTTGACGGTAATATTTCTCATATTGGCTCTTATTAATGTTATCGCTCATAGCTTTATATATTTTTGCATCACTCTTATCTGGCCAGCTTCCTGAACGTAGGTAAGCACAAATTCCATTATAATTGGAGTTATATACTAGTGGTTCTGACACACTCTGATTTATTGGATAGCTTTTTTCAGTTATATAATAGCTTTTTTCTTTATTATTTATTATACTTGTATAATCGCTTCTATTTTCAATTGCCTTAATTATTTCTACATTATCTTTATAACATTCATTGGTATATTCTGAATATACAAGTTTTATGCTTATGGTTTGTGATACATTTTTATTGTATCTTATGGTGATTGAGTTTTCTGGGGTTAACTCAACTTTTTCAATTTCTGTTGTTGCATTTCCATTTGCATCTAGCAAAACTGAATTTTTCTTTTCTTGGTTTACTAGTCTTTGCACAAAAACAATGAATTTTCCGGAATTTACAGAAGCAGTTATTGTTCCGTCTCCATTATCCTCTACTTTTTCGCCAAATTTTTTCTGACAACTGTTAGATGCATTTACATTAGTTATTGAAATAATAGCTATAAATAGGATAAATATTCCCTTAATTATTCCTTTATATTTTTTCTTCATTTTTTTCGCCACCTTTCATTGCTTCTTTTATTGGCTTATAATTTTCATTTTCTTTGACTTTGTAGTTGTCTACTTTTTCTCCATCTCTTACCATTCTTCCTGTGATTTTATATGTATAATCTGTCGTTGGTCCATAAAATCTAGTACATGTTGCTAGAGTTATAATATTATCATTTTCATCAACATCAACGTCAAAGTCATAAAAACTATCTTCTTTAGATTCTTTTATATATTCTTTTAGATCTGATTTTAAGAAATCCTCATTGTCAGGTAATAATTTACTATTTTTGACTATTGCTACAGAAAATATTTTATATAAATAATCTTTGCCATCAATAGTATATTGAATATATTTATTTTTTTCAGTAAAATCTAAATACATAAATGATGGTAACTGTTCAAATCTAGTATGATTTTTATCAGCTATTAAAGGATTTGAGGATACATTTCTAATGTTATGTCCAATGATAAATACATAGTTTGTTAATGATTTTACATCATCTAACACCCATGTAAAATCATCGAGCTTAGTGGCAATTTCATTACTGTTCCAGGCATATATAACTGGATAATCTATATTTGTTCCCTGTACTCTTATCCAAGCAAGAGCTGGTGTTTCTTTATGTTTTTTTGTATATTCTGCAATTTTTTCTGTTCTCGGTTCTATTTTATAATAAACACTTCCATTTATTAGTAATTTAGTTAGACCGGCTATTAGTAAAAAGACAATAATTATCAAAATGATTGTTGTTGCAATAGTTGTATATAATAATTGTTTCTTTTTATTTGCCTTTTTTTCTGTCATACTATCCCTACTTTTATCTTGCTATTTTATATGGTTTTTCTTTTGTTCCTTCTCCTGAAACGACTTTACATTTTTTATCTAGATAACCAACAACTCTAGTTCCACCTTCGGTTGTATCCATTACTTCACTGTAGTATACAACTCCAGCTAGTGAAACCATGTATTCGCGAGTTTTTTCCTGTGAAGAATTCATCAACCAGTAATTTGTTAAGAATATTGAGTTTTTTGCACTATACATGTCATACATATTTGGTGCATGGAACTTAACCTTATACTTTTTGGTTGTTGTTTCTTTTTTGTACATAGCCATTGTTTTATATATTGGAACTTCTATTTCTTCTTTAACAAAATACTTTTCATCAATTGTGTCAGCTGTTTTTTGGTTTATTTGGTAACCAATGTTTCCTTTTTGATTTGGATTATAGATTTTATTTTCGATTGTTTTATCATACGAAATTCTCTCTTGTCCAGAAATTGATATATTACTATCAGCTATAATTTCAGTTGTACCATCTTCTTTTCCTTCAACTATTCTCCATAATATATTAGAATACTCTATATATTCGCCTGATTGACGTGTGTTTAGAGATTCATTTGGCTTTGCTATTTCAAAATCATCAATTTCATATGGATCTTCTTCTGTTCCGGTTCCAGAAGTTATTAAGTTACTTCCTTTTATAGTTATAACCGGTCTAATACCAAAGTTATAATTTTTAGAAAATTCCATGTATTTTGAAGCAGTTCCATAGTATCTGTTTCTCATTGTCCAGCTTTCTTTGTCTGATTTAGTGTTTGCTAACCATACTATTGTTTCTGGATATAAATAGCTTCTTCCTTCACTATCTAAACTATTATTAATATCTTCTACTGATAAAACATATACATATTTATCTTTTGTATAATTACTACATTTCTTTGTTGTTGTATCTGATACATTGTCATTACAATATTTTGTCTTTACTAGATATTCTTTTGAACTATCAGCAATATGTTCATAATAGTAATCTAGCCATTCATCAAGTCCTGAATAATTAACGTCTGATATATCTTCTGATGATACTAATTTAACATTGCCGTTTTCAATTCCAACTATTCTAAAATTCATTCCAGAGAATCTAATATAATTGTCTACTTTTTCACCTTTATAAATTCCAGTATTATTAGTGGCCTTTTCAATAGTATTTTTTAATTCTTGAACGACTTTTACAGTTCTTATTTTTTCTGTTTTATTTTTAAAACTATCAAGTGCAGTATATTTTACTTTATATGTACCTACTTTTGAGGTATCTACTTCACTTAAATCAATGGTAACTGTTTTAATATCCATTTCACCATCAGTATTGTCAACTACTTTTTTTACACCTAACTCTTTGTATTCATCGCCTTTGTTTATAGTGATTTCATCTTTACCATTTAGAGTTATTACTGGTCCTTTATGATCAGTAGTTGATTTTAATACTCCACATTCTAGGTAAGCATAGTATTTATAACCTGATGATGTATGTTTTACTTTTACCCAGCTTTTGGTAATTGAACAAGCTTTTTTGCTTAATGGAACATAAAAATCCTTATCGATATATTGTTCTCTTGATAAGGTTTGTAATGTTACTGTACTCATTCTCGTACCAGTTGGTAATTTATCAACATTTATTTCATAATATCTTTTGGCGGCATTTAACATTGTCCTTTCGTTTGACTTAAATGTTATATATGGTGATAAAATTAAAAACCAAACGAATAAACCAACAACAGTTAAAGTAATAATTAATTTTATATACTTTCCTTTGTTTTTCATATGCTATATCTCCTTATTTTAACTTATATGTATATCTATTATTGCGTGCCGTAATCACTAAATCTATTTCTTTAGCATCACTTATTTCTTGTGGAACTTTTATATATACATATTTTCCATAATAAGCCTCTGTGTTAAGAGCATTCTGGATGTTGATATTCTTCTTAGTATTACTATTATTTACATAATTAATTTTACCATAATTAGATAAAAAGTCAATCATATCTTTACCAGTAAAATCGTTGGAAGCAAAGTCAATTTTTAATATTTTGGTACCTGTTTTAGCAGTTTGTTCAAAACTTGATATAGAACAGCCAGAATTATTGCAAGCATTCTTACTATAATTTACAGTATCACTAATCACTAAATTATCAAATATAACTTCTCTTTCTTCTGTTGGCATTTTTATAGTTAGAACGTCTCCTAAATTACTCTTTTCATTATCTTTTATTTCTGATATATCATCTAATTTTAATTTTATCTTGCGTAAATGTGTTTCATTACCATTTAATTCTTGATAGTATAAAACAAATCTATTCACATCTTCTTTTGACATTACTTTGTAAATTAAATTTATACTGGTTTCTTTTCCGTTTTCCAAAGTTAATTCTGAAACTGTTTTTCCTAAATCTTTAAATTGTGTTTCATAAAGTTTATTTGTTGGGGAATAATTTGAGGTTCCGTTCATAATGTGAAATCTATTTAAGTTAACAGTTCTTTTTTGTACATCATTTTTTATTGTCAAGTTTAGTATAACGAAACTACTTCCTTTGGAAATTTTATCTCCTTTATAATCTTTATCGCTATAGTAACTATTGTTAATTCTAATTTCATAACCATTTGTATTAATAAGATCTCCTTGGGTATATGATTTATTTGTTATAAATATGTATTTATAGCTTTTATATCCGGTTATTATAATTACTATTATAATTGCTACTCTTACTAATCGTTTATGTTCTTGATAAAAGTAACCTAAATTTCTTTTTAATTTTTTAAAGGTACGTTTAAAGCTTTCTTTATCGATATCAATATTTATTTCTACTTCTTCACGGTCACTTTCTGATAATTCTAAATACTCGGCATCTGATTTAAAATTAAATTTATTTAGGTCAATACCAAATATTCTTATAGCTAGTAAGGCAAATACTCCATATTGTGGTATGGTTAGTATAAACATTATATCTCTTAGAGCACGTATAGTTGTTGATTCTAGATCACCAATAGTATAACTATTGAAATAGTTAGTAACAAAAGCAAAAGTTATGAGTAAGGCTGTATATTCAATAGCTGGTAATAAGTATAACTTCCATGGCTTGTTTTTATGTTTTAAAAGAATTACTAAAACGATACTTGAGGCTATTATTAAAAGTAAAAATAATATGGAAAGGAAGCCTGTATATTTGGAAATTGGCTCATTATATTTATCATAACTAAACAATTCCATAAATTCATTTATAAATGAGCTTAGAGTTATAGACTTGTAGTAAATATATGCACATAATAAAAGCATAAATATATGTATCTTTTTAAAGTTTTTAATTAAGAATGCATATGGTTTTCTGATAATCACTTTATCAACTCCCTATTCTTTTATTCTTTTTTAGTATATCTTACTTTCAAAAAAAAAGATAGTCATTTTTGACTATCTGATTACTTTATTTCAACAATTTCAATTTCATATGAACCGTTAGGGCTCTCTACTGTTACAATATCGCCAACTTTATGTTCTAGTAAGGCTTTAGCTATAGGGCTTTCATTAGAAATTCTACTTTCAAATGGGTCGGCTTCTTGGCTACCTACTATTTTATACTCATCCTCTTCATCATCATCAACATATTTTATAGTAACAGTATTTCCAATACCTACTTTATCTTTAGATACCTCGCTAATAATAGAAACATTTTCCAACATTTTTTCTAATTGTTTTATTCTTCCTTCTATTTGTGCTTGTTCATTACGAGCGGCATCATATTCAGCATTTTCTGATAAATCTCCTAATGATCTTGCTTCCTTTATAGCTTGAATGTTTTCTGGACGTCTTACATTAATTAAATTATCTAATTCATTCTTTAAGTCATCCAAACCTTCTTGGGTTAAATATACAGTATTTTTATTTCCCATCTTTATCACCTCATTAAATGTTTAATACAAATTTATCATTGAACTCTAGATTCAACTTGCGATAGTATAACATATTTTTTTTATTTAAGCAATAATTTTTTATTTATTTTCTTGTCAATGGCAAGAATAATTTATGGATAATTTTTGATTTTTAGTTATTTATTTATTGATGCTTATTGGTAAAAAAAGTAGCTGGCTTTAATTGATAAACTTTTTCTCTTTCAATATTTTGACTTATTTTTTGCAAATCTTTGGTTGTGAATTGTTCAGAGTTAATAGCACTAAATGGATTTTCAAGTCTATCTACAAGTTCAGCAACACGTCTTCTAAGCCCATTTAAAGCATGTGGATATTGTTCAATATTTTCTAAATCTTCACACATTTCATTTCGATATTGAAACTTTTCTATTTCTTTAACTTTAGCAGAATTTCTTAGTAAATTTACAATTCCAAATCCGGCACCTACTATCACTGCAGCACCCGCTAAAACTAGATTTTCTTCTGTTTGTAAACTTGGATTTAGAGCTACCGCTATTGGAACTCCTACTGTTACCGTTGCAGCTTCCATACCACACAATGCAACTTTATTTTTAAATTTTTGTAAGTTTTCTATACCAATTTCTACCTGTGATTCCATGGCATCAGCAATTATTTTAAAATTTTCTTCTGTTTTTTCATAGCCCTCAAATATTGTTCCATCAGCAAATTTTATACTTAGCGTATCACCAGCATCAATAACCTTTGTAATGTATGTGGACAATTCATCTTTATTGGTTGTTAAAACTTTCATATTATCACCTATATTCTCCTTCAAAAGTAGACATATTATACCATAAATGTTGTATTATTACAAGCTTTTTTACCTTTTTATCTCTTCTAAGAATAGCTCATCTGTCATACCGGCAATAAAATCTATTACTTGACGCTTAGGTACTGTATTTTCTAAATATTCATTAGATTGATTGTTCAGAAATATTTTATATATGATATTTTCTGTCTCGTGATTATTAATTGCTTTTAAATATCTGTTGTATATATTATTCATGCCTTTTCTATAATATTCTTTTTCTTCATCACTTAGACTTTTACTATAAATATTTTCATAATTAAATTTTTTTAAATCGTTCAAGGCTTGATAGACCTTTTTGCTCATTGTAATATATGGTTTATCTACGCTATTATCAATAATATCTGTTACTATTGTGTTTATTATATCTCTGTTATCATTACCTAAAACTTCAGTAATTGTTTTTGGTAAATCTTCTCTATTAAACAAACCTAAATTAATGGCATCTTCTATATCTCTACCAATGTATCCTACTATGTCACTAATGCGTACAACACACCCTTCAAGAGTCATAGGATGGTTTTTAGCTGATGATTTTAAATCTTTGTATGAGTCTTGATATTGTTTTAAAAACTCTTCTTTGGTTTTATTGATATCTGGCTCATATTTATTTGATAATAATTCCCCATTGTGACACATTATTCCATCTAAAACTTGAACTGTTAAATTAAGGCCTTTACCATTATTTTCTACATACATATAGTGTCTTACGCCTTGAATATTATGAGCAAAATATTCATTTAACTCTCTTAGTGATATTTCATTTAGAATTGTCTCTCCTGTATGACCTAACGGAGTATGCCCAATATCATGTCCTAAGGCTATTGCTTCTATTAAATCTGTATTTAACCTTAATCCTCTTCCAATAGTTCTAGCTACTTTGCTTACCAACTGAACATGTGTCATTCTTTTTGATATATGATCATTATGCTTAAAGGAATAAACTTGAGTTTTATCCAAGTATCTTGTGTAGCTTAAAGCATGAATAATACGGTCTATATCTCTAAAAAATGGTGTTCTTATATCATCATCAAGTATTTTTTCAAAGCGAATGGCATCTTTGCTTTTTGTAGCATATTTTGAATATATATTCTCTTGGGCTAAAAAATTATTTTTAACAACTTCTAAATTTTTCATATCTTCTTATCCTCTTTTAACTTTAGAAACTTTTGTCATAGCTTTTTGTCTTTGCTCTTTTGTAATTATTTCATCAGCTATTTTTTTAAATGGATTATTTTCATATCCATCAACGTAGCTAATTATATCAGCTTGTGTTGCTACTGAGTCATTATTTAGTTGACTTCGTCTTACATAAATATAATGTCCTGTTCTTGCTATATCAGCCTCAGCAATATTAAATGGTAATAAATCATGAATGCAATCCATTTCTACACCTGATACTATTTCTCTTACGCCTAATAGTCTCTTTTCAACGATTATGTTGCCTGCTTTCCTTATTTTACTATCTCCATATTCAAATACTTCTGTTTTATAAAATTTCTTTCCCATAATTAACCCTCCTTTGTTATTAATCTAATCATAGAATATTTTGGTAATTCATGATCAAATTTTAGTTTTAAGACTTGTTCTGGATGTCTAGCTACTTCTAGTTCATTCATTTCCTCGTCATATATTTTATCAACCGTATATGGGAATACTTCACCGGTTGGTGTAAATATCTCTATTTTATCATTTGGTTTAAAGTAATTTCTTTCAACTAGTATTAAGCAATCATTCTCTTTATCATAACCAGTAATTAATCCTAAATAGTCTTGATTTGATAATTCCTGACGTCCGGAATAATACTGATCATTATAATCAGCTTCTTTTAGAAAGAAGTGTGTTGAAACTTCTCGATTTGCTACTCTACTCAAACGATATTCTAATTTTTTCATAATTTCTTTTGTCAGTGTCTTATTATAATATCTATCTATTATTTCTCGATATGTTCCAATTACCGTGGCTAGATAATATAATGATCTCATTCTTCCTTCGACTTTCAAACTTTTGACGCCTATATCAATAAGATCTGTTACGTATTCAGCCATGTTTAAATCTTTTGTTGCCATTGTAAAGTCTTTTTCTTCTGTTGTTTCAAAGGCAAAACGACATACTTGGGCGCAGCCTCCACGATTAGCATCTCTATTTGTTACATAATTTGATAAGGCACAGCGTCCCGAGAAACAAGTACACATTGCTCCATGAATAAAAACTTCTATGTCGACATGAGTCTTTTCAATTATTTCTTTAATGTCTTTTTTCCCAACTTCTCTAGCTAAAACAACACGGTCTACACCTTCTTGCTTAAAGTATTCAACAGCTTTATAATTACTTGTAGAATTTTGAGTTGATAAGTGTACTTCTGTTTTTGGAAAATTACTTTTAATGTATGAAATTATAAATGGATCAGACACAATAAAGGCATCTATTCCACAGTCAACAACTTCTTTTAGATATTTTTCAACATCGGCCATATCCTCATTATGAAATACTATATTTGAAGTTAAATATACTTTTTTATTTAATTTATGTGCAAAGTCACATCCTTCTTTTATTTCTTCTAGAGTAAAGTTGGTAGCATTTGCTCTTAAACTATATTTTTCGCCACCAATATATACAGCATCTGCTCCATATAATAATGTTACCTTTAATCTTTCTAAATCTCCCGCTGGAGATAATAATTCTACTTTAGTCATTTTTCTTCACCCGATATATTGTCTTTTTAAAGAAGAAATTTGTAAAATCTCCTAGACTCTGATATTTTTTTATGTACTCTTCAGAAAGACATTTTCCCTCTATATATTTTTTAGTATCAAAAAGAATTTCTCTAAAAGTTTTTTCATCTATACCATATTCTCTTAATACTATATATTTACAACCAGATTCATATAATTCTTTTATTATAGAAGTGGCATTCGTTATATTGTTAAGAAAGAAATTCGTACCAGTTTCATCTTCTAGTACTTGATATATTTGGTTAGTAGCCTTTTCAGTAATAAGAAGTTTATTTTTAGATTTTTTATTTAGATTGTGATAATAGTTTGTTAAAAGTTTCCTTTTTGAAAAAGCAACACTTGGCATACTGATGGTCTCAACTATGGCTGTTATAGAACTTTTTGATAGTATTTCTTTTATTTCTTCTAGTGTTATTTCTTTACTTAATAAGGCATATTTTACACCCTTACTATGGTAATAATTGCAAGTCTTATAATTATTTACCATATAGGTTTGACTCCAAATTAGGTCCGTTTTTAAGTTTAGTTCTTTTTTTAGTTGTAGGATTGCTAAATCATAGAAGAAAATACCTTTTATATTTAGTTTATCTAATCTTAAAAGGATTTCTTTTAAAGAAGATATTTCATCATTAAAAAAGTTTTTATTTAAATTTACAAATATTTCAGTATTTTGATATTTTTCGACTATCTTTTCAATTTCTTCTATGGTATAGGTTATAGGACTTTGAGAAGAGTAGTTTTTTAAAGATAAAATCAAGCCATCGGAGTTTTTTATAATTTCATCATCAATTATATTTGCTTCAGTTAATATTTTCATTATATTCCTCTTTTCTAATCCGGTTTATGGATGAGAGTGGTTTTCAAGGTAGATTATATCATATTTTTCTTATTTAGACTATTTTTACTTAATACTTTTTGAAAAAAAAGAAAGTATTTAGCTTTCTTGACTCGATTTTGTTATTGGAAATTCAAATGTTTCATTTTTATAATACTTTTCTTCACCTAAAATTGAATGAATTATAAATGGTCTGTATGCTATTAAGGAACCTGATTTTATGTAAAAACATACTCCATCTAAATAGCTGTCGATATGACGTAGTTTAAGGAAACAATTATAATTACATTCTGCTTTTGTAATATAACCGGTTTTAACTTCATCGGCATAATAATATTTTAATTTATTTTCAATTATTTTTTCAACCGTTTTATAATCTTGGCCAAATAATTCTAACAATTCATCATCACTAATTTGTTTTAGGGTTTCTAAATTAAAATTATATGTTCTATACTCTGCTCTTGGTGCTTCTCCCGTATTATTATTTATAGCTTTTACAACAAGTGATAAAATATCCCCATTAATTTCATATTCATAAGTAATTGCATTTTTTTTCTTCTTGGCATATTCTTGAGAATAATTTAGTATTTCCGTATTAAGACTTTCAACGGTATCATTATCTATATTTATGAAAGGAACTATAATAGGATATTTACTATTATTATTGTCATACCTAGTCATTACTATTGGCTCATCTTGATATATTTTTATATTGCTGTAGTTTTCTTTCTTTTGATTATATATATAAAATATAATTATGCAAATAATTGCTATAACAGCTATAAATATAGGAAATAATTGTTTTAAGTTTATTTCTTTATTAGGTGATTTTGTTATCTTTTTTTTATTAGTACTTTTTTTATCATATATTATCATAAATAGCCTCCTAATTTACACCATTTATACGCATTATTCCTAATGGTGTTGAATAACTATAATCTGGTGATAACTTTATACCAGTAGCACTAGTAGATGCATGAACAAACTCATTGCCATTACCAGTTAAAATTCCTACATGACCACCATACATAACAACATCACCCGCTCTTATATCACTTGGGCTTACTAAGGTGTAGGTTGATTTATCAGCCCATTGGGCACCTGTTGAACGTTGTAAATTTATACCAAAGTGTTTAAATACACCTTGAACAAAGCCAGAACAGTCGGTCGGTGTATAAGGAAGTTCTCCATTCCAAGTTCCACCCCATGCATATCTTTGCCCAACAAACTGCTTAGCATACGCTACTATTTCTTTTCCCATGGCACTACCATTAGTATTGCCTGAGCCGGAGCCTGTTCCAGTACCATCATCTGTACCAGTTGAAGACTGATAATCTTCTAGTCCTGTAAAAAATGTTGCGGTGCTTCCATTATTACTAGCATAATACTTATTATTATTTTTGTATGCTATTGTATTTTCTTTTACACTTTCAGCTGCTTTCCAGCAGGCACTTACTTCTACTTTTTCGGGCATCATATTAAAAAATAAATTTATAATTGTCGGCATTAGAAAGCAAAGAAAGATAGCTATTATTTTATTGAATATTGGCTTGGTTCCTTTTTTATCTTCCGGATTAAACATTAATTTTATGAAACCAATTATAAGGGAAAGGAGCAAAACTATTGGTGCGATAAGTTGAATTATATTAAGTGCTCTTTTAATGATTGACAGTATACCAGCAACTCCATAATCACTACAGCAAGTTCCTAAAGTTTTACTACATTCTAATAGTTGAGTTAAATACATAATACTCACCTGTTTCTATTTCAGTTTAATTTTTTACTTACAGATAGTCCATCACCAATGTCTAAAAATTCTGTTTTGTAATGTTCATTTGTTCTTAAGAACTCGATGTAGTTTTTTACTTTGCGAACAAGAGCTCTTAGGTTACGACTTTCTATTTCTTCTTCTTTTTTATCTACAAGTCCATGAAATTTAATATTATCAGTAATGATAGTACCATCTGGATTTAGATTTTTTTCAAACTTTTCAAAAAATTTTATACTTTGTGCTTTGGCAGCATCTATAAAAATTAAGTCAAATTTTTCGGAAATATTTGCATCTAAAGCATCATTAAAAACTAAAGTTATTCTATTTTCTAAATTTAACTTTTTAATATTTTTCAAGGCTTCTAAATATCTTTTTTCATCACGTTCAATTGTTGTTATGAAAAGATCTTTATTAGATAGAGCCATCATTATAGCAGAATATCCTATTGCAGTTCCTATTTCTAGGACACTTTTGACTTGGTTTTTATTTATATAGTTAATTAAATATTTAATACCATCATCCATCATTATTGGAACATTATTTTTTTCTGCATATTCTCGTATTTCTTTTATTGTTTCATAGACGTTTGTCATTTTTTTGTCACCTTATCTTTCCCATTTACCAGCCTTGATAAGCTCTGCCTTTTTCTTAGCGTGTTCTTCGGCTGTTTCAAAGAAATATGTCTTTCCTTCATTATCAGAGATAAAGAATAAATTTTTTGTACTTGCTGGATTAACTGCAGCATTAATAGCATTTGAGCCAGGCATTGAAATCGGTCCTACTGGTAGACCAGTAATGTTATAAGTATTGTATGGATTTTTATTATTAATCATTTCACTAGTAGCAATACCAACATCAGTAAAGTCCATACCCATACCATAGTAAGCTGTTGCACAACTTTGTAATTTCATTGATACAGCAAGTCTATTATAGAAAACTGATGAAATATTCCTAAAATCAGTACTTTTTCCTTCTTTTTCAATTATAGAAGCTAGCGTTATTATTTCGTGTGTTGAAAGTGATGAACTTTCAATACTTGTTTTATATTGTTCTAATACTTTAGCAGTTTGATCTAATATCTTTTCAATTATTTCAGTTATTTTTACATCTTTATTAGCAAAATAATATGTATCTGGGAATAGATATCCTTCTAATGGATAGTAGATATTAGAATTTAGAATTTCATCTGTTAAAAACCAGTATTTTTGGATAAGTTGTTTTAAATAATCTGGGCTTTTAAGTGTACTTTCTATTTCTTCCTGGCTATGATTAGTACTATTTGCAATTATACCAACATAGTCAGTTAGTCTTTTTCCTTCTTTAAATGTTAATTTTATTTCGGCCGGATTATAACTATTGCCTTCACTTAAAACTGTTACTATTTTTTCAACTGACATACTTTTATTTAAAGAGTATGTGCTAGCTTTAAGTGTTGCTTTTTTAATTACTCTAACATAGACTTCGAAGTATACGTTACTTTTTATTAATTTCTTTTCTTTTAAAATACTAGCAATTTGCTTTGTACTTGATCCAGCTGGTATCACAACTTCTATAGCATTACTATCTTTTTTATCTACAGGCGATTTAAGGTAACTTAGGGTACATATTGCAATTATCACGACTAAAATTATTGCTGATATAATATATAGTAATGGTTTTGGTTTCTTTCTTACTGCCATAATTCTCCTTCTTTTCTTAAAAAATAAAGAGCTATTGCTCATTACTTTCTGCTTGAACTTTTTTCTTAACTTCTTCTTGTAATGTATTTAAAATTGTCTCAATAACCTTCCACTCTTTTTCTGTTTCAATTGGTTCTAGTTTACTATTTGGATTTTTAGGATCATAAATAGATGCATATACTTCTACATTCCCTGTTGCATCTGTTGTATTATCTGTATAGACTATATAATTTTTATTTGTTTCCTCACTTTCAAATGTAAATAGAACTTCATATTCTCTTTCATTTCCATTTTCATCAATCATTGTAAATTTTGTATCTTTCATTTTATTTTCCTTTCCTATCTAAATAACTTTGTAATATTATTGTAGCAGCAAGGCTATCTACTACTTTTTTTCTTTTCTTTCGAGAAACATTTCCCATTATCAATGTATCGGTTGCACTTTTTGTTGTTAGACGTTCGTCCTGTAAATATACTGGAATATTTAATTCTTGTTCTAGTTTTTTTTGAAAATTTAGACTTAGTTCTCCTTTTGGACCTATGGTATTATTCATATTTTTAGGAAAGCCTAGTACTATAGCTTCTATTTTTAGTTCATCAACTATTTTCTTCACTTCTTGAATTAGTCTATCGTATTCTTCATTATGATGAAGAACAGTATAGCTTGTTGCTATTAACCCAGTATTATCACTTGTTGAAACTCCTAGGGTTCTACTTCCTAGGTCTAGTCCAAGATATTTCATAGGTTTTCTTTTTGAAATTCAGTAAGAAGAATTTCTACAATCTTGGCACGATCAATTTCTTGGATTTTATTTCTAGCATCTTTATAACTTGAAATATAACCAGGGTCTCCTGATATTAGGTATCCAACAATTTGATTATTAGGATTGTACCCTCTTTCTTTTAATGCAACATATACTTCATTTAAAATATCTCTAGCTAATTTAGTGTCAATACTTTTAACTTCAAATAAACTAGTCTTATCTTCTGGCATATAATCACCTCATTTTAATCTATATATTTATTTTATCATTTATTGTTTTTCATTACAATTATTTTCTATACAGAATAAACAAATGCCATATAAATTACAAAAGCTGTAAATAATACTGTGACTATTAAACCATTGATTTTTTCGAATGTTGTTGTTTTATCTTTTACACCTAGGGCAACAGTAATTAATGCTCCACCTAATAAGCCACCAATGTGAGCAGAATTATCAACACCTGGTAAGATAAAGCCTAGAGCTAAGTTCATTAAAATTAATGGTATAATTTGACTTTTAACAACATTTCCTAGGTAAACTCGATAGTGATATCCAAAATATACCAATGAACCCATTAAACCAAAAATGGCACCTGATGCTCCAATGGAACAATAATTACCAGCAAAAGTCATAGAGAATAAAGAGGCAATTATTGCTGAGAAAAGATAAATTAATATATATTTTGTTTTACCAAGAAAGCTTTCTAACTGAGTACCTATTATTGTTAGAGCATAGCAGTTAAATAGTAAGTGAACAAGGTTAGCATGAAGAAACGCTCCTGTAAGTAAACGATAGTATTGTCCAGCTCTAATACTTGGACCATAAATACTGTAATTAGCTATTATTTCATCGTAAGTTCCAGTAGCTATTGGTAATATATACATGAATAAATTTATAGCAACTAAGATATATGTAATAATTGGGCTTTTCATTTTAAAAACATTTTCTACTCTTTTAGCATCATCTCTATTGTGCTTATTAATATCATCTGTTATCTTCATAAATAAATCTATTCCTTTTTCAGTATATTTTAAATTTTTACTCAAATCTGGAAAAGTCTTTTTTAAAACTTCACTTTTCTTCAAATCGGACTCTTCATCAACGCGGACACAAAGTGCATTTGGATTACTTTCTAAATTTTCACTAACATTTTCTCCTAAATTTAGAAAAATACTTAAAACATTCATGTTAAATGAGAGAGTCTTTTTACGTATTTTTTTAATAATACGTTTTGTTTTAAATTTATCAAAGTCAAATTGTGCATCATTATGAATATAGCCAGACACTATACGGACTACTTTGTAATCTTCATTTAAATTTTCAAGCCATATTTCGTTTTCTACACCTTGTAATATGATAGGATTATAATTTTTCTCAGTGATGAAATAATGTAGCAATTTCATTACTATTACATTTTTATCATCTTGCATTATATCTGTTTCCATTTTTTCCTCCTAAAAAACTAATAATATTATATACTAAAACATAAAATAAGAAAAGAGGTGATATTTTTGTTAAAGAAAGTATTTATTTTTATTTTATGTTTACTACCTTGGTTTTTATCTAGTATTATTCCAGTTGACTATAGTTATTTTGATAATTTAAGTTTGCCATTTTTTTGTCCACCAAAGGCTTTTTATGGTATAGCTTGGACAATAATATATATTTTAATTGCAATAAGTATATATGGAATTATTGATACTTATGGTATAAGAAAAATTCCAAAGTCTTACAAAATAGCACTTTTGGTTAATTATATTTTTAATCAAGCTTATACACTAATTTTCTTTGGACTAAAAAATAATTTTTTAGCTTTTGTTGATTGCTTAATAGTTTTTATTTCTTGTCTATTCTTATATAAGGAGACAAATGACTTAAGAGAAAAAAGTAGTAAGTTTTTAGATCCTTACGTACTTTTATCTTTATTTGCTTGTATTTTATCTTTAACAATTTATGTTATGAATGCAAGATAAGTTTATTTATCTTCTCTTAATTCATTTAATTTTTGCATAAATTCTAGAGGTGGATCAGCTTTAAAGAATAGTTCTTTGCCAGTTCTTGGATGATTAAATTTAATACTTGCTGAGTGTAACATTTGGCCAAACTCACTGCATTTTCCCCTACCATAAACTGGATCATTTACAATTGGGTGATTTATGTATGATAAGTGAACTCTTATTTGATGAGTTCTTCCTGTTTCTAAGATACATTCAATTAAGGTATTATTTTTAAATCTTTCAAGAACTTTAAAATGAGTTATAGCTTCTTTAGCATTTATATCTGTTACTTTCATTTTTTGTCTGTTATTTGGATCTCTACCAATTGGTGCATCTATTGTTCCAGTATCATGTTTTATAACACCTTCTGTGATTGCCAGATAATGTCTTTCCACTTCTTTTTTACTAATCATTTCAGATAGTTTTTCATGTGTTTCTTCATTTTTAGCAACTAACATAAGACCAGATGTATCTTTATCTAGTCGATGAACTATACCAGGTCTGATTTTTTCTCCTGATGTTAAATTAAATCTATATAATAAGGCATTAACTAAAGTTTTTGTATAATGACCTGGGGCTGGATGAACAACCATGCCAGAGGTTTTATTAATTACTAATAAATCATCATCTTCATAAACTATATCAATTGGAATATTTTCTGGTTCAACATTTATCTCATAATTTAGTTCATCATTTACTAATATTTCGTCATTTAATTTAACAAGATAATTAGAATTAACAATTTTATTATTTACTAATACTTTTTCTTCTTTAATTAATTTTTGAACTTTACTTCTAGATAGATTTAGTTTTAAAGCTAAATAAGCATCTAGGCGCATAGTTTGTTCTTCTTCTACTCTTATCATAAGTGCACCTCCGGGTATTTCTTTACTATTTTATCACAAAACAATATAATCATCAAAAGTATTTGATGATTATAGTCGCATTATTTATTTTATTTTTTAGAAGTTAATTCTTCTTTGATACAGTTAATTAGTAAAAGAAGTGCACCTGTTGTTATAGCAATATCGGCAATATTAAATACGGCAAAGTCGTAGTTAAAAATAGTAAACGACAGGAAATCAATTACCTTTTTATAGATGAGACGATCTATTAAGTTACCAGAAATACCTGCTAGTAAGAGTCCTAGAGAAATAGTCGATATTTTGTTTAGGTTATTTTCTTTTTGAATGTAGATAATTAAAATTACTAAGCAGATTAAAGCAGTTAGTATTAAGAACAGTGTTTTATTTTGAAAAATAGAAAAAGCCGCTCCTTCATTTTGAAGATAATGAATAGAAAAGAAATTTTTTATAACTATTACTTCTTGATTTAGTGATAAGGCATTTTTAATAATTAGTTTTACCAGTTGATCTATTAGTAGAACAATAAATCCTATTAAATAGATATTTTTTTTATTTTTCATCTATATCACCAGCTTGTAAGTTTCTAACTTTTTCGACAATAATTTGATATTGGTTTAATCTCTTTTCAACTCTTCCTCTTACTTTTAATAAATCGCCTTTTTGAATATCACTATATTCATTATATACTTTAGGAAATAACGTGTACTCCATAGTTGATGTTTCATCACTACCTGTTAGGAAAGCCATTTTTTCACCGTTTTTGGTGTTAATTATTTTTATTTTATCAACTAATATTAGAGTATCTACTTTTTTAGAGAAATATTTTTCTATTTCGTTTAATGGTATGCAGTATGGATTGTCTTTTTTAAATAAATTTGTTGGATGTGATGATAAGTAAAAACCAAAAACATCTTTTTCTTTTTCAAGTAGAAAGTCACTGCGATACTCTTTTTGTATTTCTATTTCCGGTTTCATTACAAGAGATGGGTCTATATCTTTAGTTAATTCAGCATAATTAAAGAGACTATCTAAGTTGTAGATTAGAGTTGCTCTATTATAGTTAAATTCTTTAAAGACATTAGCATATATTAATACTTCAAATGTTTTCTTACCAATTCCTTTTATATATAACCTACTAAAGCAATCGTAAATATCAGTGAAGTTTTGATTATTTTTGGCTTCTTCTATTGATTTAGTAACAACTGTGCCAATTGATTTAATATTAGAAAGTGGATAAATTATTTTATTATCTTTTACTAAATATCTATCACCAGAGTCATTAATTGTTGGCTTTAGGACTTCTATTTTATTAGCTTTTGCTTCCATGATATATTCATGAGTTTTGGATTCACTACCAATAACGTTTGTTAAAAGGTTGGCAAAGAAAATTGTTTTATAGTGACATTTTAAATAAGCCATTTTATAGGCAATAATTGAATATGCAACAGAGTGTGATCTGTTAAAACCATATCCGGCAAAATTTAATATTAATTCAAAGATACTTTTAGATTTTTCTTTGTCATGACCAGCGGCAATACTTTTAGAAATAAACTTTTCTTCTTCGTTTTTAAGTAGGTCTATTTTTTTCTTACTCATAGCTCTTCTTAAAATATCAGCTTCACCATAGGTATAATTAGCATAAAGTCGTGCTACCTGCATTATTTGCTCTTGATAAACTAAAATTCCATAAGTATTTTTAGTTATACTTTCTAATGACGGATCTAAATATTCTATTTTTTCTTCACCATGTTTTCTTCTGATATATGAGTCAATATTTATGGCAGCACCTGGTCTAAATAAAGCAATAGCAGCGAAGATATCTTCAAATGAATTTGGCTTTAGGCGACGTAAGAAATTACGCATACCAGTTGATTCAAATTGGAAAATTCCAGAAGTATTAGCTTCTTCAAATATTTTTATAGTTTCTTTATCATCTAAGGGTATTTTAGAAAAGTCTATTGCTGTTCCTGTTTGATTTTTTATATCCGTTAAAATATTAGCAATAATTGTTAGATTTTTTAGACCTAAAAAGTCCATTTTTAATAATCCTAAGTCTTCTAGGTACTCCATTGAATAACTAGTTAGGTACATATTATCTCCTACAGTTAGAGGAACAACTTCATCTAAATCTACTCTACTCATAACAATACCAGCAGCGTGTGAAGAGGTATGACGTGGAAAACCTTCTAATTTAAGAGCAATTTTATACATTTCAGTTAGTGAAGTATCACTATCTATTCTACTTCTAAAAGCGGGACTTTTTTCATAAAAGTCTTTTAATTTATCTTTTGTAAAACCAGGGATAAATTTAGAGAGACTGTCTACTTTATATCCTGGAATATTTAAAACTCTTGAGACGTCTCTAATTACTTGTTTGGCACTTAATGTCCCAAATGTAACAATACCGGAAACACGTTTCTTACCATATTTTTCAATAACATATTCAATAACTTCGTCGCGACGATTATCTGGAAAGTCTGTATCAATATCAGGCATAGTTTTACGTTCTGGATTTAAAAATCTTTCAAATAATAAGTCATATTTTAATGGATCAATATCAGTAATACCTAGGGAATAAGCTACTAGAGAACCAGCAGCGCTTCCTCTACCAGGCCCTACTAATATTTTATTTTTCTTAGCAAACTTGATGAAGTCATAAACAACTAAAAAATAATTTGAAAAACCCATTTCATTAATTACTTTTAGTTCATATGTTAAACGTGATTTATATTCTTGAGGAATTTCTCCATTACATCTTTTTGTTAAACCGGCTTTACATAGTTCAAATAAATACGTAGCTGGGTCGTCACACTCATAAATTGGTAAAAGATTGGTAGCTTTAGGAAAGACAAGATTACAACTATCAGCAATCTTCATAGTATTAATTAAGCCTTTATTATCAGTTAATTCTAGTATATTTTCGATATTTAATTCATGGTCATCAATATCATAATCAGTCTCTTCACTAATTGTTTTTCCGTCTCTGATACGATATAGATAAGGTAAATACGTAGAATCTGTTTTATTGAAATATAAGTTTTGTCTTAGAAAAACAATGTCTGGTGTTAGTAATAGTGCTTCTGTTTCTTCTTTTTTATTTTTATAACCTAAATATAGATTACTATATATTTTTTTTAAAGTTTCAATATTTTCTTTATATTCAAATGGCAATAGACATACCAAATCGGCATTATAGGTTTTTAAGTCATCTTCTTCTACTCTTCTTTCATTTTGAATAGTAGATAATTTAATTAAACTTTTATAGCCTTGATATGATGTTGCGAGTAAAACAATATTATATTTTTCTAGAATGACGTTTAAACCAACAATGGCTTTTATATCGTTTTCCCTACATTTTTTGATAAACTCCATGGTTCCATACATATTGACATCAGTTAAGGAGATACTCGAGATATTATTATTTTTTGCATATTTAATTATATCATCTATTTTTAGTAAGCTTGATAGCAATGAATAATTACTTTTATTAAATAAAGGTATATACATAATAACATCTCCTTTTCATTTTTATTTTATCATAAATATCTAAGAAGTTTAATAATACATTTATAACTTATATTTATATTTTTTCTGTTTTTAAAAATTTAATTCTTACTATTTCCTTTATTTTTAAGTATTTTGTTTGACTTTCGGTGGGTTTTATGTTAAAGTTATAAAGCAGATGAAGAAAACCAAAGGAGGGATAGTATGGCAGTTAATATATCAAAAAGAGTTGGTAATGTTAAAAATATGAGATCTCATGCTTTAAATACAACTAAATCAAGACAAAAATTAAATTTACAAGTTTATAGACTTGCTGATGGTACAAAGACTAGAATCTCAGCAAAAGAAAAGAGAACTTTATTAAAGAATGAAAAAGCTGCATAATTGATGCAGTCTTTTTTTTTATATTTTTTTACTATTCACAAGTATTATAACCATATGCTACGGCTTTTTGAATAGTTGCTTCTTTACTATCTCCATATTGAAAATCAGCGTTTGTTACAGCATAGCTTTTATGTTCTACTGTTAAAAGTGAGGGATTTAGTGTTTTTAAATCAAATGTTGTTTGTGTTTCAAAGCCATTACCTATTTGAGTTGTTTTTGTTGTATATCCAGGGATACTTATGGCTTCAAAGTTTTTAAAGACTTGATAATATGTATCAACTGCTGTTTTTCCTAATTTTTCTTTTCCTAAAATTGGAACATAGTCCATTGTTTTAGTGTATGAATCTAATTGATTATTATAAAAAACAAGATTAGTATCTAAAATTAATTCAACTCCTAAATTATTATCAGTAATAGCATAGTGACATGTTAAAGTTTCACTGGCAACTTCTGAAATATTACTTTTATCAATAATACGTTTACTTATAGTTGGTTTTGGTGGAGTTATTTTCTCAATTACTATATTCATTATTGGATTATATGAAATACCACTTATTATGCAAAATAAACCTAGAATAGCTAAAAAAATAGCTGGTCTTTTGCTTGTTGACTTTTCGTATTTTGTAACTTGTTCAAAATCACTAAGATTTAATACTTGAGTTCTTGTTAATTCCTCTTTTGACATTTGTTCGCCATTGGTTGTGCTTTCTTGTTTTTTTCTCATGCATGTCCACCTCTATTCTTAAGTTAATTATAGCAAATAATGAAAAAATTACCAAGAAAAAAATAACTATTTTGGTTATTTTTAGTTATTTTTTACACGTGCATCATATTTTTTACGTTCTTCAGTATTTAAAATTCTTTTTCTGATACGAATGTTGTGTGGAGTTACCTCTACTAATTCATCGGAGTTTATGTAATCTAGAGCATATTCAAGTGATATTGGTCTAGGCCTTTTTAAAACAACTGTATGATCTGATCCGGCAGCTCTTGTATTAGTTAATTGTTTACCTTTAACAACATTTACTGCTAAGTCATTATCACGGTTACATTCTCCAACTACCATACCTTCATATACTTCTGTTCCTGGTTCAATGAACATAACACCACGGTCTTCTAAGTTACCAATTGAGTAAGCTGTAGCAGCCCCATTTTCCATAGAAACTAAAACGCCAAGTTTTCTTTCACCTACTTCAATATTTTCATATGGTAAATATTCTTTAAAGGTATGATTCATTATTCCGTAACCCTTGGTTAGAGTCATGAATTCTGTTGAAAAACCAATTAAGCCACGAGATGGAATTGTATAAATTAATCTAACTTGATTTTCAAAATTAGACATACTTTCCATTTTTCCACCACGGGTACCAAGTTGTTCAATTACTGAACCAACGCTTTCTTCTGGTACTTCTATTTGTAATTCTTCATATGGTTCACACTTTTGCCCATCAATTTCTTTTATAATTACGCTTGGCTTAGAAACTTCAAGCTCAAAACCTTCACGACGCATATTTTCAATTAATATACCTAAATGTAATTCTCCACGTCCAGCAACTAAGTATGATTCATTACTTGCTGGTGTTACATGTAGACTAACGTCTTTTTGAGTCTCACGCATTAAACGTTCTTCTATTTTTCTGGCTGTTACAATTTTACCATCACGGCCAACAAATGGTGATGAGTTAGTTCCAAACGTCATTTGTAGGGTTGGCTCATCAATGTGTAATTGTGGTAATGGTTCAATAGCATTATTATTACATATTGTTTCACCTACTGAAATATCAGCAAGTCCAGCTATTGCTACTATGTCGCCGGCATCTGCTTCTTCTATTTCAATACGGTGATAACCGTAGTATCCAAATAGTTTTTGAATTCTGAACTGCTTTGTTGTTCCATCTAGACGACAGCAAGTAACCATTTCACCGGTTTTAATTTTTCCGTTATGAACAAGGCCAATACCAATTCTACCAACAAATTCATTATAGTCCAATAAAGCTGGTTGGAATTGTAATGGTTTATTAACATCACCTGTTGGAGCTGGTATTTCTTCAAGAATTGTATCTAGAACTTCAGTAAATCCTGGAGTTTGATCTTCTAAATTATCACTTAATGAGCATGTTCCATTGATTGCTGATGCATAAAGCACTTTAAAATCTAATTGTGAGTCATCGGCTCCTAGTTCAATAAATAAGTCTAAAACCTCATCTAAAACTTGTTTACATCTTGCACTTGGCTTATCAACTTTATTGATAATAACAATTGGCTTTACTTTAGCGGCAAAAGCTTTCTTTAAAACAAATCTCGTCTGTGGCATTGGTCCTTCATAAGCATCTACTACTAATAAAACACCATCAACCATATTCATGATACGTTCTACTTCTCCACCAAAGTCTGCATGTCCTGGAGTATCAAGGATGTTAATTCTAACGCCTTTATAATCTAAGGCTGTTGTTTTAGCAAGTATTGTTATTCCTCTTTCTTTTTCTAACGCATTTGAATCCATGGATACATTACTAACATCTTCATTTTCTCTAAACATACCAGATGTTTTTAATATTTCATCAACCAATGTTGTTTTGCCATGGTCAACGTGAGCTATAATTGCTACATTTCTTTTTTCCATATATAAGTACACCTCTTTTTTACGACGTTCACCATTATAACACATATTGTTTGGAAAAACTAGTTATTTTTATTATTTTCTCGTAATTTTATCTTAACAAAATATGATGTTGAGGCAACTGTTACTGCTGTTAAAGTAATAATTTCCGGACATGGTTCATATGTTCCTGAAATAATTATACCTGATAATATGACATTTCCTATAAGAGTTGTATTTAAAACTAATTTTTTTATTATCTTTTTATTTTGCATAGCATCACCTATAATAATGTATGCAAAAGTACTATTTTCTCTTTTTTAACTGGATTGTTTTTTTATAAAGATAACTTACTATTAATAAAGCTATAAGAATTTTAATTGGAACTTTTAGCTTTTGGACATACTCATTTATTATTGTCCAATTATTTCCTAAGGTATAACCAAAGTATACAAAGGCAAATGTCCAAGGAATTGATCCAATAATTGTATATATTAAAAATTTAGTAAAGGATAATCTCATAATACCAATTGGTAGAGATATTAAAGTTCTAATGATAGGAAAATTTCTACCTATTAAAGCTGCTAAAAGTCCATACTTTTGGTACCAGGAGTCACTCTTTTCAATATCTTCTTCTTTCATAAAAAAGTATTTTCCATATTTTTTAACGAAGGCTTTACCACCAAAGTAGCCCATATAATAGATTATTATGGCACAAAAAACACTACCAAGTAATCCTGTTAGGAAGGCTCCAAGTAAGGTAAATATTTTTTGACTAGCTAGAATACCTCCTGTTGCTAAAATGGCTTCACTGGGGATTATTATTATTACGGCTTCTAATACCATTCCTAAAAACATACCAAGGTATCCATAATTACTAATTAAATTAATAGCAAATTCTCCTATATTCATATCATCACCTTATATAATAATATGAATAATTAAAAAGAAGAATTAATAATTAATTAACTCTTCTATATATTCGTATAATTTTTCGCATTCATCTTTTTTAAGTTCGTCTAGTTTTGGATGATGGCGTTTCATTACGACTCCAGAAAATTCTTTTAACATTTCATAATCATTGATGTCATCACCTATTACAAAAATATTACTTGGTTGCAATTGTTCTTTCTCCATAAGATTTTTTAGAGCTTGTTTTTTATTTGTTTGATTAGATGTTATATTTATGTGTTCTCTACTAACGTAGGCATAAGTTTCTGTTGTTTCATGAAGTTCTCTTACGATTTCTTCAGCTACATTTTTATCTGTATATTTTGCTAGGACTTTGACACAGTCATTTGGATTTTCTGTAATGTTGTATCCATCTTCTAAAAAACAGGGCATATTATTTTTTCTAAATACTTCTTGGATTTTTGTTACTTCATCGGCTGGCAATAAAACTGTTTCTATACAGTAGTCAACATTATTAAATATTTTAGCTCCATCTTCGCAGATTAGATAACTATAAGGAATGCTGTATTCGTTTAAGAGAATTTTTATACTTGTGTAACTACGTCCAGTTATTATACAGAATAAATTACCTTTACTTATAAATTCTTTTAGCGATGAAATATTTTTCTTGAATATATTTTCATCTTTAACATATAAAGTATTATCAAAGTCGCTAGCTAGAACTTTCATTTTCTCACCTATACCTTTTCTATATTTTTATTATAAATAATAATCTCAATAAAAAAAAGTGTTGACATATTATAACTTTTTGGTATAATTAATATTGTCTACTTTATTTAGTCGGACTTAGTCGTCGGAAATTAAGACTGAGGTTCGATTAAAAAGTTTATGTGCG
>ULWY01037794.1_pt1 | contig 71673 bp, 74 predicted proteins | sample 1960761 | NCBI WGS metagenome assembly ULWY01 (sample SAMEA4835824, study PRJEB28245) | human gut metagenome | biome: gut microbiome; material: fecal sample | place: Denmark | collected 2008 | reverse complement strand
CTGCAAACCTCTATTATATCTTTTATCTCATCTGCAGTTCTATTAAACACAGTCACATTATCTTTTAAATCTACATTATTTTCACGGCATATCTGAACATCTGCAACTATATCATCAATAGATAAATGACTAATAGCGGCTGATAAAGTTGTATCTTTATCAAGATTCAACTTTTCAATTTCCTTTATTCTTTCTACATTAACACTCAGTATAGAAGTAATTTCATTGATAGACTTCACACCATAGTTGTCCCTAACATAATTATAAGTTTCTTCCAATTGAAAAGGATCTGTATTTAAAACATGTAAACATGTTTCAACATTAGAAAAAGATATATGTTGTTTCTGTAAAAACTCTACATTTTTCCTTATTGCGAATACATTAAAATATAGTATACTTGGAGCCCTTTCTATGTTTTTAGGACTAATTTTCAACTCACCAATTAAATATTTAATAACGGACTCTATTTCATCATAGTTTCCTTTAACTAAAACATTTTCATTATTTTTGATAACCTTATTTGGATCTATTCCATATCTTTCTAATAATAATTTTAATAAATCAATTCCTATCATTGTAACTCCTCCAATAGTGATAAATCATTTTCGATATCATCAACATATGTAACACCCAACCTCAAAATTAATTTATCAAGTTTTTCCTTAAAAGTACTACTATCATACAAAAATAACAAAGTTTCTCTTTCAAATATATCTTCCACATCATCAAAACCTAATGTATACATATACTTAACATTTTCAATTACTTCATCAATATTATTTTGTATATCATTTAATGTATCATTTCCATATATTTCACTAATCTTATCAAAATCAACCTCAAATTCCATATTATTTTCCTCCATACGAATCACCATCAGAATTTTTCTTTGTATTTACTCGTTCAGCATATTTCTTTCTACTCATACCAAATATACTATTAAATTTTCCATTTTCTAATACCATAGGCTCTCCAATAGAATCAACAAAATTCTTTCTTTCTCTTATTTCATCTAACTTCAAGCCAAGAATAGAAGCACTTTGTCTAACTACTCCAAGAACACCTAATTCATCTAAATAAGGAAATACCTTACTCAAGTATTTATCATCCTTAACGATAATTAAAGGTGTTAAATAAGAAGAATCATAATGCTCTTTAATAAAATCTATACTGCTTTGAAGTTTATCTGCTGTTCTTTTAAACACACTACCCGTTATTTTTATATTATTTTCTCTGCAGACTTTTACTATATCTTTTATCTCATCAGCACTTCTTCTAAATACACTACCAGTTACTTCTAAATCATTTGCACGACATACTCTAACTATATCTTGTATATCATTTGCATTCTTCATAAACAAATTACCGGTTACCTCAATGTCATTTGCACGACACACTTTAATTATATCTTCTACTTCTCTAGAACTTCTCATGAATACGCTGCCAGTTATTTTTATATTATTTTTATGACACACTTCTACTATAGCCTTTATCTCATCTGCAGTTCTATAAAATATACAACCAGATACATCTATGTTACTTTCTCTTGCTACTTTGACTATATCGCTTATTTCACTGGCACTTCTTCTAAATACACTACCAGTTATTTCAATATTATTTTCTCTGCAGACCTTTACTATATCTTTTATCTCATCAGCACTTCGCATAAATATATTGCCAGTTATTTCAATGTTGTTTTCTTTTGCGATTTCCATTATAGTCTTTATTTCTTCAACATTTTTTTGAAATACGCTACCAGTTATTTCAATATTATTTTTTTTACATACCTCAATAATATCTTTTATCTCATCAGCACTTCGCATAAATACACTGCCAGTTATTTCAATATTATTTTTGCGACAAACTTCTACTATAGCATTTATTTCCTTAGCACTTTTTTTAAATACACCACCAGTTATCTCTACTTTATTTTTTTTGCATACCTCAATGATATCTTTTATCTCATCAGCACTTTTCATAAATACACTACCAGTTATTTCAATATTATTTTTACGACAAACTTCTACTATAGCATTTATCTCATCAGCGTTCCTCATAAATACACTACCAGTTATCTCTATACCATTTTTGCGACAAACTTCAATTATATTTCTTATTTCATTAACATTTTTTTGAAATATACTACTCGTTATCTCAATATTATTTTCTCTGGCAATTTCTACAATATTCTTTATCTCGTCAGCACTTCTTACAAATACATTACCAGCTATTTTTATATTATTTTTTCGACATACCTCAATTATATTTCTTATCTCGTTAGCATCTTTTTTAAATACAACACCAGTTAACTCTATATTATTCTCTCTACATATACTAACTATATTCTTTATCTCATCAGCACTTCTTAGAAACACACTACCTGTTATTTCAATATCATTTTCACGACACACATCAACAATATTCCTTATCTCGTCAGCACTTTTTCTAAATACGTTACCAACTACAGCTATCCCATTTTCTCTAGCAACTTCAATTATATCTTTTATTTCATTAGCACTTCTTAAAAATACGCTACCAGTTATTTCCACATTATTTTCACGGCATATATGAACATCTGCAACTATATCATCAATAGATAAACGACTAATAGCAGCTGATAAAGTTGCATCTTTATCAAGACCCAACTTTTCAATTCTTTTTATTCTTTCCACATCAATTCTTAATACAGAGGTAATTCTATTAATAAATTCCACACCATAATTATCCTTAACATAATTATATGTTTTCTCCAATTGAAAAGGATCTGTATTTAAAACATGTAAACAAGTTTCTACATTATAAAAAGGCACCTTTTGTTTCTGCAAAAACTCAACATTTTTTCTTATTGCGGATACATTAAAATAAAGTATACTAGGAGCTTTTTCAATATATCTAGGAGCAATATTTAAATCATTAATCAAATAATCAATAGTAGCTTCCATATCATCAAAATTTCCAAGTTCCAAAACCTTATTATTATTTCTAATAATACTATCAGCGTTCATTCCATATTTCTCTAATAATTTTTTAAATGTACTAGCATCAACCATCTAAACCACCACCAGCAATTACATCATAATACCCTATAAAACTTTTTTTTAAATAAACTCATCATATTTTGTAATACCATCTTCATTATACATTAATTCTCTAAATTTCTCAAATTCTAACTTTTCCCATCCTAACTCTTGATACATAATATGAAACAGTTCATGTGAAGTACAATGCCTATAATAGTTAAAATTAGGATTATCTTCTTTCATATTGGGATTTAAATACTATTAATCATTCCTTAATCAAAAGTACCTTTAGCGTATTCTGGTAAAGATTCCCACTCTCCTCTTAAGCCATAAATAAACTCTCTAAACTTATCTATATTATCAAAAAAATTAATTTGTATTTTTCCAAAACTATCAACACCAAACAACTTCTTATAAAATTTAAAAGAACTATTCAAAATATCTTCTAATCCTTCTGTAATAATCCGATGCATATAAAATAAAATTATCATTATCAAACTGAACTTTTTTCATTAAAAATTATCTTCTAAATATTGAAATGCTGCCATCATCTGTCTATCTCTCCTGGTAACGATATCATTAACTGTCTCTTTTACCTCTAAATCTGGCTCTATAAAAACCGGCTCTAATAATTTCTTTTTATCTTTAAAGTACTCAAAAAAATTATTCTTCGAAAAACTCTCACAATTATAATCACTATCATAAAGAAAATAATTAGAACTCCTTTTAACAATTAACTCAGTGCCATCTATTTTATATTCCGATGGATTATTACCAAATGCATTAAGTGAAGTACTAATATTAGTTCCAATAACATAGGCACCTATTTTCTTTAACTCAACCAATGCCATCCTCCCAGAAGAAAACACATATTCATTTATTAAAGCAACAACCTTCTTCCCTTTCAAAAACTCTATCAAAGGTCTAATAATACTAGAATCTCCTCCACCATTATATCTTAAATCTATAATATACTTATCAACCTGAATTTTACTAATCTTCTTAATTAACTCCTCCATTTTATCTTTATCTCGACAGGAGTTATAATGAATAACTACGCAATCATTAACTATCTCATAAGAATAGTTTTCCGGAAGAAAATTTTCTTCCAATTCATCATCTAAATTATTAATATCAAAACTAATTACTTCTCTTTGTTCTCCATCACCAACTAAAAATTTGAACTTAAAAGTTGTACTATCTATACTAGGTAAAGTTCTTAGCATATCAATATCTTCAAGTATACTTGCTTGTCTTGTTCTTAAATATTCATCAGTTGAGTAACAACAAATCTTTTCTATTTCTTCTAATAACTTATTGACTATAACCTCATTAATTTCTAATACTTTCCAAGCCTTAAATTTACTAAACTTCAAAGAAACATTAATTATATACACTTCATTATCTACAATTTTTAACTCAATAGGTAAATATCTTCTTTTACTAAAAAGTACTTTAGTATGTGAGTCATACTTAGAAAGCATAAATTTAATTAGACTATTCATTACATAACAAAGATCATATTGATCATATTTATCCTTAACTAACTGATTTTCTATCTTTTGCTCTAATTCCTTCTTTGTATGAAAAAAGTAAAATCCCGGATGTCCAAAAAACTTCATATCTTTCCACACTACTTTTCCATTATCAATAAAATTAAATGCATCTTGTATAACTCTTCTAGCCTCTTCCTTATTAAAAAGTTTCATCTATAAATCACCTCTTAAATAGTCTACATACTATCTCTGGTATAATTTTTCCTTTAACATAATGTCTATCTTTATTTTCCTCATCACTTCTACCAGAAAATAAAGATTTATTCATAAGAACATTATCAGATACAACAAAAATAGCTCCTACATTAACTCCTATTAAAGAACTTGCCTTAAATAAAGCCGCAGTCTCCATTTCTATAGTTAAAGCACCCTTCTTTAAAAATTCATCAATATGTACAAACTGTCCAAATATAGAATCAACACTACAATTTAAAACATAATGATATTTAACATCAAAGCCCTTAACCAGCTCTATTATTTTATTAGTAAACTCTAACGTAGGATACTCAATCTTAAAAAACTCATCATTGAAATTATCATTTAAATATCTAGTTGCTCCATCACAACAAATAGATCCTTTAGGAATAACAATATCTCCAATTTTTATCTCACTACTTAAAGCACCAACTGAACCTATAAATAAAATGTTTTTACAATTTGTAACACCTAAAGCAAGTACTGTATCTAAAATAATTGGAGCTCCTACTTGACCAACTTCAATATATGAAAATGAAAAACCATCCCCATAAATATTAAAGACCCTATTGCTTACTTTTTTGACCTTTAAAATCTTATCATTAAATATCTCATGACCCCACCAAGGAGCAATTACAACATTATCAAGTATCTCTTTATAGCCATATCTTTTAATTATATCTTCCCTAGTAGTTCCATACTTAAAATGTGCCTCTAAAATATCACTATATTTCATAAATATCACCCTAAAACATCATTTTTTAATAAATATCCTTTCTTCTACCATTTTCTAATCACCAACTATAAAATTTAAAATATCACTATAAACTTCATCTCTCTCTTCTTCATTTAAAATTTCATGTCTCAAATCTTTATAAAGTTTACTCTTAATATTTTTATAACCTACATCTTTTAAAAATTGTTCTAATTCTTTAAACTTCTTTTCACTTTGAATTACTGGATCATCAGCACCAGCTATTAAAAATATATCTAAATCTTTATTCTTTACCTGATAATCATTCTTTCTAAAAGCCTGTCTCATCAACTTATATAAATTAATAAAACCATTAGTCGTAAAAATAAAACCACATAATTCATCATCATTATATATACTTATATTTTTATTGTTCTTAGATAGCCAAGAGTTTTCCTCACTATATCCTTTATTATAGTTACCAAACGTCAATTTATTTAAAAATTTATTTCTCTTTTTACCTAATCCCAAAAATTTTCCTAAATAAGCAAGTCCTATCGCAACAGGTGTCAATGGATTATAAGTAGGAGTACCACATAATATTAATTTTTCAATTTCCCAATCATATTTTTCTATATAACATCTAGAAACAAGAGTTCCCATACTATGACTAAATAAATATATTTTTTTATCCTTAAATTTTTTCTTAATATATAAAGTTACTTCATATAAATCATTAACTATAAATTCTATATTATCAGTATAAAAATAACCTAAATCATCTTCATTTTTAATACTTTTACCATGTCCTCTATGATCACTAATAACACAAATATATCCACGACTTGCTAAAAAGTGCATAAAATCAAAATATCTTTCTTTATGTTCAGCCATTCCATGTGATATTTGTACAACTCCAAGTGCTTCCTTTTTAGGTACAATGTAAGCAATATCTAATTTCAAACCATCCGAACTAGAAACAATAGAATCAAATTTCATCATACATACCATCCTTATAATTATTTAAAACCTTTAATTCCTCATCACTAATATTAATATAACCAGATACATCTAAATCCTTTAAACATAAAAATACTGGATTATTTAAAATACTTTCTAAAGTACTTTTATCTAAACCACCAGATTTTATCAAATCACTTAAGTTAATTAAAGATTTAAGTATTCTAAATATATAAGCATTTTTAATTCTTTCTTCTTTTTCCAATCGCATTCGCTTAGAAACTTCTTCAATAAACCTCATGTGATCATTAATAACCTTTTCATTAACCTTTCTTCTACTAATAGAATAATCATTTATATAATAGTTATACCAAACACTAGAACTTAAACCTATGTGCTCTACTTTATTCATAAAATCAATCATAAATAAAGTATCTTCACTCATTCCAAGATTACTATTAAATCTTAAATCACCAAGTACACTCCTTTTATAAATTCTAGTGTATATTCTACCAGTAGGAAGACTACCAATACTTTTATTATCTTCCTTTAATTTACCAGATAATAGTTTATCCATAACTAAATCTAAATTACTATTATCATAAATATAAAAACCATCATCACATTTTCTTATCTTATAAATCACTTCATTTTTAATTTCGTTATATCCACCGATAACTAAATCTAAATCATTATCTCTAATCAAATTAATTGCTTCCTCTAAAAAGTTATCTTCTATAGTATCATCACTATCTACAAAAGTTAAATATTCTGAATTAGAACTTTCTATTCCAATATTTCTAGCTCTACTAACGCCACCATTAACTACATGCTTAACAATAAACTTTTCTTTATCATTAACATACAAATCTAAAAATAATTTAACTTCATCCAAACTACCATCATCAATTATATATACTTTATAATCCTTAAAAGATTGTCTCTCTATACTATCTAAACATCTTCTTAAATCACTAATTGGTGTATTATAAACCGGCATAATTATATCTATCATTTCATACCTCTATTTTAAATTTCTTAATCATCATCTCTGGTTTACCCATGTTTAATTCACTAGATACCTTAATTCCTAAAGAATCAATAAATTCCTGAATCTGATCTTTTATCAAACCAACATCAACATCTTCATTTGTACAATACTCAACCTCTAAAAAATAGCCTAAATCCTTAACAGTTTCAAATACAACTTCATAAGAATCAGTCTTATAAGTTCTCTTACTATTATGAATAGTAAGTAACTCCTTAAGACCAAGTCTTTTTAATATCTCTGTAACCATAAAAATATTATCAACTTCAGTCTCATATTCATCAGAATATAACCAAGTACCATTATCAAACTTATCTACCTTATATGTAATGTAATTTTTATTATCCTTAGTTCTAACTCTTAAACATTCATCAATTTGTCCTTTACTATTAGGCTTTAAATTGTTACGCATTGGATCATAATAATAAACATCTATCGTTTCTTTAATACCTTCATAAGAAAACTTTTCCAAGGCTCTAATAACTTCATCAACTGGTGAATAAACTTCAACCAAAATTTCTATTTCCTTCATAAGTATACCTCCAAAAGTATTATATCAAAATAAAAGAACTGGACAAAGTCTTTTTAACCTTCCATTTCTTTTTTTATTCATCTTCAAAAAAGTCTCTCTTATTAAATTAAGTGTCATAAATCTAAAAATCACTAATTACATCCAAGACCTTTCTAATACAAAATGTACATCATCTACTACTTCGCCCTTTTCTAAAATACCAGACTTCTTAAATCCAACCTTTTCAGTTGTATGAATAGATCTCAAATTATTAGAAAAAACAACAGCAGTTAACTTTTCTAAACCCAATTCGTTAAAACTATATTCAATTAATCTTTTCAAAGCCTCAGTCCCATAATGCTTATCTTGCATAGACTTAGTAATACAAATTCCTACTTCTGCACACTTATTTTCTACATCCATTAATTCTATATTTCCAATAAATTCACCAGTATCTTTATCAAGCATCGAAAAAACATAAGCTTTTTTCTCTAACTTAGCCTTTACCCAATTAATCTCATCTTCTCTAGTATAAACTCTTTCTTTATGAGTAATAAATCTTTGCGTTTCTTTATCATTAACCATCACTAAATAATCATCAACTAATTTTTCACTAACATTAACAAAATTAATGTGACTAGAACAAAATACAACATTAAAACTCTTCATCATTTACACTCTCCCATCCCAACTTTTTTAAAACTTGATTCTCAAACTCCGGATAATATTTTAATAAATTATAAATTGCTTTTTTATTTCCATTTTTATACGCTCTAATATATTTATCAATTAAATCACTATTATCAACAGGTATATTATCAGGTCTATTTGGATAATGATAAATTTTTAAATTACCTTTTTTTTCTTCATCTATAAGCGTATCTAAAATATTTCCATAATAATCACATTTTATTGGTTCAATACTCTCCTTAAAAGAAATAACCTCAGCCTTCCATAAGTACTTATGATGTCTAAAACTACTTCCATCAAGTTCATAAATATAACCAGGCTGATTATAGTTATTTTTGAGTACTCCAGATCTTCTTTCTACTAAAATTGGTAATCCCTCAGAAATAGCTAAAACAGTATCCAAATCTCCCATACTACTACCCATAAATACATTTTTTTCCATGTGTAGAAATATGTGCTTTTATTTCTTTAATATCACCAGTAGGACTACCATGGTAAACTACACTCTTCATCTCTATTCCTCCACAAAATAACTCCTTATATCAAATAAATATTCATCAGGCTTAAGTTCAATCTTATAAACTGCTTTATCATTCATAACATCTTTTTTATAAAAATCATTCCAAATATCACTATCAGTCATTGCCTTAATAAAATCATCATCATTTCCCCTATTTTTCATTCTCTTAATATATTCATCTCTACTATCTAATGAAGCATACACTAAACAATAGGCAATATTATTATCTTCCACATACTTTAATATATCATCATGATATGATAAAAGTCCAATTTTTGAAGAATTAATTACTTCATTAATCTTTTTAATTATATAGTCTTTAGAATCCTTATTTACAACCTCTCCTCTATTTCCTTTACTTCTTTCAAACTCGAGTTCTAAAATATCCTTAAATCCATATTTATATTGAGCTCGCAAGCCATCTAAATCAACAAATCTTTCATCATGCATCGCTAAAAAAGTTTTCCCAGTTGCCGGTCCTGCAACAATTAAATTGCAATTAATCTTTTTCATTTATACCACCCTTATACATAAAACACATCTCCTCATGAGAATAAATTATCCCAATAGCTTGCAAATACGAATAAATTATTGTTGTCCCAACAAATTTCATTCCTAACCTTTTTAAATCACAAGAAATATCATCAGATAACTTAGAACTAGCAACATGAGTCTCATAAAATATTTCTCCCTTAGTAAAAACCTTTAAATAATTATAAAAACTTCCATACTTTAAAATGATATTCCTAAATATTTTAGCGTTATTAATACTAGCTCTAATCTTCAACCTATTTCTAATAATTTTTCGATTATTAATTAATTCATTTATTTTTCTATCATCATAACTACAAACTTTATCTAACGAAAAATCATCATACGCCTCTCTAAAGTCTTTTCTTTTATTAAGAACACATTCCCAAGAAAGCCCAGCTTGAAATGACTCTAATATTAACATTTCAAATAAGTACTGATCATCTAACTTTAATTGTCCCCATTCATTATCATGATATTGAACATAAAGCTTATTATCCAAATTACACCAAGAACATCTATTCATTAAATTCACCAGCTTCTACCTAAATTATATCAAAAAAAAGTAACTTTTAATAGTTACTTAATTTTTATTACCAAATCTTTTAAATGGATAAATAGTTAGTTTTGTAGTACCTCTAATATCTTTAATTGAAACAGCTCCTATTATTCTACTATCCGTAGAATTAACTCTATTATCACCTAAAACAAAATATTTATTATCTCCAACTGTAACTTCATCAAAGTCAGCCGTTACTTCATGTGAAAAGTTTTCTTTTACTTCTTTTCCATTTACATATAATTTATTATCTTGATATTTTATTTTTTCACCAGGAAGACCAATAACTCTCTTTATTAAATATTCATTCTTATATCTAACAACAACAATATCAAATCTCTTTAACCCAGTAAACTTATAACTAATTTCATTTAATATCATAATATCTTTATCCTCTAAAGTATCAAGCATAGAAGGACCATTAACTCTAATAGGACTAATAATATAACGTTTAAATAATAATACCAAAATAATTATAATTACATATGGTAAGTATTCTTTAATAAACCCTTTCATCTTTCACCTCTTCATAAAGAAAAAATAAGGTATACCCTTATTTTTGTCCTTTTTCTTTAATACGGTATCCACCAACTCTATCCTTAAGGAATGTAAGTTTAGCACGTCTAACTTTACCATGACGTACAACTGTAATACCAGCAATCTTTGGTGAATGAACTGGGAAAGTTCTTTCAACTCCAACACCAGATGAAATTTTACGAACAGTAAAAGTTTCAGAAACAGATCCACCTTTGCGTGAAACAACAACACCTTCAAAAGCTTGAATACGTTCTCTCTTACCTTCAATAATCTTAACATCTACTCTTACAGTATCACCAACACGAAATTCAGGAACGTTTGGATTAATTTGTTTTTCATTAATTTTGTCAATAATATTTGCCATATAAGTTCTCCTCTCTAAAAATATTTACCAATGATCATATCTAATCAAAAAACAGCGGATCATCTCCATTTGACAACCAAGATTATAACATATCAGTACTTAAAAATCAATAATATTTCAAATTATTTCAGTACTATTAAAAGACTTTTTATATAAAACAATAAAATATCTCACTAAAATCACTTCCAAGATGAGTAAAAAAACATTAAAAGCAGAAAAGCAATAAGAACAATAACTATACACATTACCCTGACCAGTATTAATATTATTCACAGTAAAATCAATAAGACCATCATTTAATGGTATTTTTAAAGAAGATAACTCCCTCTCTGAATCACCATCATCAATACATAAAACAAGTTCCATTAAAACCTTATCACTAGAAGAAAAATTATTTCTAAAAACCTCTGCATATTTAAAATATTCTTGATAATCAATAACAGCATCTTTAGAAAAAGTAACTTTATTTTTCTCACTCTTAAATTTTATTTTATCCGTAAGTCGTGACTCACTCATATTTAATAACTTAGAATTACTATCAAAAGTACTTATTTTAGCCTTTAAATAATAAACCCCAGAATAATTCAATTTTCTATTAAAATAAGCTTTATAATTAAAATTAACTCGAATATTTTCAATAGTATTACTTAAATATTTATTATTAAAATCATCTTTAAAATATGTATCATCATTTAAATAAATAACATATTTAGCAACACTATCCTCTGTGTATTTAATTTGTACCTTTTTTTCTCTAAGAAAATCCCAACAAAAAAGTCCAAATAAAACAATAATTACAACCAATAGTAATTTTTCCCTTTTTATATATTTTTTCATATGTCTCCTAAAAACTTTTCTATCTACTTTTACCGACCTCATTCACATTCATTAAACTATTTTGTAATTCTGCAAATTCTAGCTTAGCTTGTCTTTGTAAAGCACTAAGTTGTTTAGCCATTACCTCTAATTCTTTTTTTTCTAAAAATCTTCGATATTTAATTTTTATCTCTAAACGAAACTTTTCAATTCTATCAAGAGCCAATCTAAAAGAGTCTCCTGAATCATCATCGCTAATTAATAATTCTGTTAATATTTTTAATAATCTACGATATTTTTTACCAACATATTCACTAACTACTGGCCTACCTAGTTCTGTATTAACTACTTTAATATTTTTAATTACCACATCACAAATATTAAAAGTATTATTTCGAGAAGGTAACAAAAAACCATTTAAATTTTCTAATTCACTAAAATCCCTAAATTTCCATTTTTTCTTTATAACTCGCTTTTTTTTAATAGAGTACATAAACTTCACCTACTTTTCTAATAAATCTGGTCTACGTATCTTTGTTCTTTTCAAACTTTCTTCTTGTCTATAAAGATTTATTTTCTTATGATCACCTGATAGTAGTACTTCCGGTACTTCCATTCCCTCAAAAACTCTTGGTTTAGTATAAGTTGGATAATCTAATAAATTATTATTAAATGAATCATTTAAATGAGACTCCTCTTCAATAACACCAGGAAGAAGTCTGCCAATAGAATCAACTAAAACCATACTAGCCAACTCTCCACCAGTTAAAACATAGTCACCTATACTTATTTCTAAATCACAAATACTTCTAATTCTCTCATCAAAGCCTTCATAATGACCACAAATTAATATTAAATGTTTTTCTAAAGCTAAATCATAAGCCATTTTTTGCTTATATAAAACTCCATCTGGTGTAAGTAAAATAACTTTAGTATCATCTGTTTTTAAGGCCCTAACACAGTCAAATATAGGTTGACAAGTAAGAACCATACCCGCTCCACCACCATACGGTGTATCATCAACTTTGTGATGCAAGTCCAAAGAATAATCTCTAAAATTATGAATGTTAATCTCTATCTTCCCTAAATCAATAGCCCTTTTAATAATTGACTCACTAAAAATACCATTATACATCTCTGGAAAAAGAGTTAAAATGTCAATTTTCACTATCAATCACTCCTACATACCTGATAACAATTCTACTGTTACTTCACGTTTTTCTTTAGAAATACTCTTAATCATTGGTGAACTTAATGGAATCAACACCTCATGATCAAACATAACTCTAATAATTTTATTATCAGGACTCGCTAAAAATATTTCTTTTATTATTCCACTTTTACCATCAGTAGTCAACACTTTAAAATTAATCAAATCTTCATCCAATATTTCTTGTTCATCTAAATCTAAATTTTCTTTTAAAACATATACCTTTTTCTTTACTAAAAACAAAACCTCATTAATATCTTTATAATCATTTAAAGTAACCATATCAAAATTCTTATGTCTACGATAACTTCTAATTACATATTCTTGGTTACCGATAATAAGTTTTTTCCCAACTACAAATATTTTATCTTTAAATTGAAAATCACTAAGTATTCTAATCTCGCCTTTAATACCATGAGTTCCAACGACTTTTCCAACATACAAATTCATTTAATCACCTAATTCATATAATAAAATACTTGCTGCAACAGCTACATTAAGACTTTCCACTTTCTTATTCATTTTAATATAAAGATTCTTATCACATAAAGATAAAATTCTTCTACTAACACCATTTCCTTCATTTCCCATAACAAGTACATATTTATTTCTTTCTTCTTTTGGAATATCTCTTATATCATATCCATCATCAACACAAGTACCATAAACTGGTATATCTAAACTTTGCATTGTTCTAATACACTTCTCAATATCAGTAATAACAATATTAATATGAAATAACATTCCCTGTGTTGCTCTTAATACTTTATAGTTATATAAATCAACTGTATTTTCAGAAAGAACAATTGTAGATACATTAAAAGCCAAAGCACTACGAATAATCGTTCCCAAATTACCAGGATCCTGAATATCTTCAAGGATAAGTATTCTATCACCCAATACATCAGTATCCTCTTTTTTTCTACATAAACCCATAATTGTACTAGGTGTATCCATCAAAGAAATCTTAGCCATAACTTCTCTTGAAAAATAACAATATGGTGAAGGTATTGGTAAAGAAACATTTTCTTGTAAAATCAACTCTTCTAATATTCCTGCCTTAAAAGCCTCTAATACTAAATGTTCCCCTTCAACAATAAATAAATTATACTCATCACGATATTTCTTTTTTTGTAACTTCTTATACAATTTAACTTTTTCATTATCTAAACTAGTAATTACATTCAAAATTCCTTCATCTCCTTACGATACTTTTTATAATCAGGCATATTATCCTCAACTAAACTCCAAAATCTATCAGAGTGATCTGCATGCACTAAATGTGACAATTCATGTACAATAACATAATCTAAATACTTAGTATCTCTCTTCATAAGCTCTAAATTAAGAGTAATTGTCTTTAACTTAATATTACAAACACCCCATCTACTAGTCATCTTTCTTATCTTTAATTCTGGATATGGAATTTTTCTAGAAAATTTATTATACTCTTCATTTAGATGTTCTAAAAATATCTTTTTAGCTTGTTTTTTATACCATTTATCAATATCAAAATTTCTACCTAAAAATACTTTATTCTCTCCAAAAGAAATATCCAAAGTATCAACATAAATAATATCATAATGTTTTCCTAAATAAAAGAAGCCATCATTATTCTCATTTTTCTTTTGTTGTACTTCAATCATCTTAACAATTTTTTCATAGTTTTCTTCTATTAAATCTGTAATAGTCTTAATAGGTGTAAATTTATTAGTAGTAACCAAAATACTTAAATCCGGTTTAACCCTAATATAAGTATTACGTGTTGTGCTTTTTCTTTCTATAATAATATCATAAGTATTACCAGACACATTTAATTTCATTGTATCACCAACACTATTTTACTATATAAAAGAAAAAAAATAAAGTTTTGATACTAGTATAAAAATATAATTTTTCATCCATTATATATATGAGGAGGAAAGATATGGAAATGAGTATCAGAGAACATATAATAAACAATTTTAAAGGTGATGATTATAATACACTTCGTCAAGCAATAGATGAATCCGTTACATCTCAAGATGAAGTAACATTACCAGGTCTTGGTGTTTTCTTAAGTATAATTTGGGAGAATGCTGACCAAGAGTTAAAAAACGAACTTATCGAAATAATAAAAAAACGCGTAGAAAAAGGATTAGCTGAAAACAGTTAATCCTTCTTTTTTTATACAGTAAGTAATTCTTCTTCTTTTTCTTTTAATTTTGCTTCTACCTTTTTATTATTCTCATTAACTATATCTTGAATATCTTTTTCCAATCCTTTTTCTTCATCTTCAGAAAGTTCTAGTTTAGAAACATCTTCTATTCCTTCGCGTCTAATATTTCTAATCGCAACTTTAGCCTCTTCTGCTAAAGCTTTAACTTGTTTAACCAATTCCTTTCTTCGTTCTTCAGTAAGTTCTGGAATAATTATTCTAATAGTTTCACCATCATTACCAGGATTGTATCCTAAATTAGAAGCTAATATAGCCTTTTCAATATCTTTTAAGCATCCTCTATCAAAAGGTTTAATTAATAATTGACGAGCCTCTGGAACAGATATTGTTGCTAGCTGTTTTAAAGGTGTCATACTACCATAATATTCAACCATAATACCATCTAAGCTAGAAGGATTAGCTCTACCAGCTCTAACAGTCGCAAAACGTTTATCTAAATTAGCCAAAGCCTTATCCATTTTCTCATTCAATTCTAAGATAATCATATCACTATCCATTATAATTCATCTCTCCTTAATAACTATATTATATTATAAGTACAAAATAAATGAAAGAAAAAAAGTAATAATAATTTCATCAAAAATGAAAAAGATGAGACCTAAATATCACATCATAATCATTTTCTTAGCTTAGTTATAAACTTATTTACACCATAATACCAATTTATTGGTAAATAAAAATCTCCTATAAATTCCTCAACATGACCGCCAAAGCCCTTTTTAAACTCATAGACTCCATCCTTCTTGTCAAACTCTCCCTTTATACCATAAAAATTATACTTTAGATATTTATTTTCAACAGCATATTTTATCATTTGCCATTGTATCAAATATTGAGCATAAAAATTATTATATTTATCTACATTGCCACTAAATAAATATATAACTTCATTTCCATATAACATAAACATAGAAGCTGATATAGGAATCATCTCATCAGAATATTTTTCAACTTCTCTTAATCTATTAGTTAAAGAATCAATATTCTTTTTAACCTCTTTTGCACTATTATTCTCTTTATTATAAAACTTATCATATTTTTTATTATAATTATCTAATTCCTCTTTAACCGTATTCTTATATTTACAAGCATCTAAATAAGCTATTAAAAAGCGTACCTTATTACCAAAAGCTTTATACATTTTTTGATAATAATTTAGACTTTTATCAGAAAAACCAATTAATTTACTAGTCTGCTCTGTGATATTTTTAAAAACTGGTAAATCATCATATGAAATATCTTTTATAACAATTCCGAACTTTAAAGCTTTTTTAATCTTACTTAAATGATTTGCTTTAAAATCATGAACAACATCATCAAAAGTCTTATTTTCTAAATCAATAACATATTGCCACCTATTCTGATATCTAGTATCATAGCCAACAGTAAACCCAGCATGCTTAAAGCCAAGATCTTTTAAGTTATTAATAACCTCAGTATTATCAAATTCATCTGTTTCTTTACCATTCATATCGCGACTTTTATATAAAACATTTGGATCTATGTGTAAAACATATGCCTTTTTCTTTTTTACATACTCTTTTAAATTAGTAATAAAAAACTCCAAAACTTTTTTATCATTATAGTCAACCAATAATCCTCTTGGCGAATAAAAATAATAATACCCAAGTCTATTTTTTCTAGATATCAATCTAGCAGCCGCTACTACTTTTTTACCAACTAAAACACCAACATAATAAGAAGTAGCCAAAGAAACGTCATCCATTTTTGGTGACTGCAAAAAACTCTCCTGCTCACTTTTTTCCAAAAAAGATGTAAACTCATTAATACTTAACTCTCTAAACTTCATATATACTCCCTTATACTATACTAAAAAAGCAAATTACACACTCTGATGCTTTAATTATATATTATTGTAAAAAAATACACAACCCATTAGTAAATGATAAAAAGAAAAAAGATACTAATTATTAGTATCTTCAAAAAATTAAATTTACTTATTTGCAGGTTCCGTATAACTATATACATAATTACCATTTTCCAAATTAAATACCATTTTATATATTGTACCTTTTTTAGCATTATCAACAGTATAATCAGCAGCTCTTTCATCAAGAGAATGTGGACTAAATTCCGTAACACTAATAGTTTTATTATAATCTTTATAATACTTATAATTACCATCATTATTATCTGTAAGGAATAACACTCCAACCTCAAGAGTAAGTGTTTTATCATCTTTATAAGCATTAACAACTTTGCGTACATCATGAAAGTAACATAAATTATCGCATCCACCAGCTTTTTTATCATATGTTTTAGTACTAGCGTTATACTTATACATAGAGCAACCATCTTGATTATTATAATCGGCATTTTTATATTTATAACTTTCTCCAAATAAACTAGCAACAATTTCAGAAAATTGACTTTCAGACACACTAGCAGCATCACTATACTTATTATAAGCCAAACCATCTGCAATTTGATAAACTAATTTATTAGATAAATCAGCAACTGAAACTTTAGAATTAGTATAGAATTCATATATTCCACAATTATGTCCAACAGCAGGCCTTTCAATAAATTTATTAGATAAATCAGTAACTATACTATCATCAAGATCTAACTGAATAACCTCATTTTTATTATCATTATCATCTTTTTTATTATCCTCTACACCTGGACTATCAACTGTTTTTTTTGTGTTAAATATATATCCCTTATCGTAAGCAATGTATAACAAGGCAGCAACTAATACAACAACCAATAAAATAATTAAAATTTTACTACTCTTTTCTTTATTTTTTTCCTTTAGTTTTTGTTCAACTAAATGTTCAACCTTATCATCCAAATCATTGTTATTAACTACCTCATCATCTTTTAAATTATCATCAACCATATTATTATTAGAACTCAAAACTTATCACCTCAATATAATTATAAAAAAAGCAAAAAGAATGAGCAACAAAATAATAAAAAAATAATAAAACTTTACGTAAAAAAAAAGATACTAATTATTAGTATCTTCAGAATAATCATTAAGTAACTTTATATATTTTTCTTTTAGTTTATTTCTATACTCTTCTTGAGTATTATTATCTTCCTCTTTTTTAGAAATAGCAACTTCATTATTATGTCCTAAAATTTTTCCATCTTTTACAAAGTAAATATCTGGTAAATATAAATAAGAATTATCATCACTATTCTTACTTAAATTATCTCCAAGTAAGTCAACTAATTCATTGTACTTACTAGTATCATTATCTCTAATGACCACTGGATTATAATAATAAACAACGATATCACTATGTTTACTTTCCAAAATAGACTCCATAAACAACTTAACAGTCTCAGTTGATTCCTCATTATCAGAATTACCAAAGAAAACAATTCCCGATCCAGATTTAAATATATCCAAAACTTCGTCTATTGATATATATTTAAATGAGTTATCTTTAGAAACAGAATATTCTTTAGCAAATTTTTCTGCTGGAGAAAGATCCTCAACTTTCTTTACTGAACAACCAGTTGCCATAGAAATAATAATTAATAATACTACTAACAGTTTTTTCTTCATATACTTCGATTACCCAATAATTAAGCACCTTTAATTTGACTCATTACTTCATCAGCAAAATTCTCTTCTCTTTTTTCAATACCTTCACCAACAGCAAATCTATTCATAGAAATAATTTCACCATTGCTATTTTTAACATAATCAAGTACTGATAAAGAAGAATCTTTAATAAATGCTTGTTCTTCTAAACAAATTTCCTTATAAAACTTATTAAGTCTACCAACAACCATTTTTTCAGCTATATTTTCAGGCTTACCTTCAGCCATAACTTGTTCTTTAATAACGTGAGATTCTCTTTCAACCATTTCAGCAGGAACATCTTCTCTTCTTAATCCTACTGGATTCATTGCAGCAGCTTGCATAGCAACGTCTTTAGCAACTTCTTCATTTGCACCTTTAACAACTACTACAACACCGATTTTTCCACCCATATGTTTATAAGTACCAAAACATTCATCATCATTTTTAGTAACTACTACAAAACGTCTAAAACTAATTTTTTCACCAATTTTAGCAACCAAAGATACTAATTTATCATTAACAGTTTCATTACCATCTTTAATGTTTAATACATCTTCTACAGTTTCTACATCATTCTTTAAAATTATATCAGCTAAATAATCAACAAAATTTGTAAATTCTTCATTTTTAGCAACGAAATCAGTTTCAGAATTAACCTCAAGCATTACAGCTTTATTACCATCAACTTTGATTTGACATAATCCTTCAGCAGCGATTCTGCTTTCTTTCTTAGCGGCTTTAGCAATACCTTTTTCTCTTAACCAATCAATGGCTTTTTCCATATTTCCTTCTGTTGCCTCTAATGCCTTTTTACAATCAAGCATACCAGCTCCAGTTTTTTCTCTTAAATCTTTAACATCACTTGCTTTAATCATACTTTTTCCTCCTTATGTACACCTATTAAGATTATAACTTATTTTTCTAATTATTAAAAGAAAAAAGAGGATGAAAATTCCCTTCCACCCTCCTTTTGAATGTATAAATTACTTAGTTAAAGCTTCAACTAATTCAGCTTTTTTCATAGTAGAATAACCCTTAATTTCTTTTTCTTTAGCCATAGCTTTTAATTCAGCTAAAGTTAAATCATCTAATTTTACATCTGGTTTAACTTCTTCAGCCTTCATCTCTTCTACTACTTCTTTTACTTCTTCTTTAGCTTCTTCCTTAACTTCTTCCTTAGCCTCTTTCTTTTGAGCTTTCTTTTCAGCTTTTGCTTTATCTTCTTCGCTAACAAAATCAATTACTTCGTTACCATTAACTTCAGCAATAGCGTTAGTTAAAACACCAATTAATAATTTAACAGCTCTAACAGCATCATCATTACCAGGAATAACGTAATCAACCATATCTGGATCACAGTTAGTATCAACTATACCAAATACTGGAATACCTAAAATACGAGCTTCCTTAATAGCTATTTCTTCTTTACGAGGATCAACGATTACTAATGCTTGAGGCATTTTCTTCATTTCTCTAATTCCTCTTAAATTCTTATTTAATTTTTCATATTCCTTTTTAATTTGAATAACTTCTTTTTTAGGAAGCATCTCAAAGATTCCATCTTGTTCCATCTTTTCAATTTCTTCCATTCTTCTAATTCTAGAACGAATAGTTTTGAAGTTTGTTAAAGTTCCACCTAACCAACGTTCATTTACGAAATACATGTTAGTTCTAGTAGCACTCTCTTCAGCAGCTTCTTGAGCTTGTTTCTTAGTTCCAACAAATAAAACTGTTCCACCATTTTGAGCTATTTCTTTCATAGCCTCATAAGCTTCTTCTAACTTCTTAACTGTTTTTTGTAAATCGATAATATAAATATCATCTCTTGTAGTATAGATGAATTCCTTCATCTTAGGATTCCATCTTCTCTTTTGATGTCCAAAATGAACACCAGCTTCTAATAAATAATTCATTGATACAATTGTCATATATTTTTTTCTCCTTCGTTTTATCTTCTATTAGTTTCTAATTACTATATCACCAATAAAGGCACTAGATAAGTAAATCCACTAATATGCTTATTTTGTTAAAGCTTCAATAATTTCAGCTTTCTTAAGTCCTGTAACACTAATTTTCTTTTTAGCTGCTACTTCTTTTAATTCAGCAACAGTCATCTTTGAATAATCAACTGCTTCTTCTTTTTTTACTTCTTTCTTAGTATCTTTCTTTTCTTCTACTTTTTTAGTAGTAGTTTTAACTTTAGCTCCATTAACTGTAACTTCCTTACCAGCTACTTCACTAGACTTAGTAATTTTACCAGCCTTTCCGTCTTTAGCAACTTTAACGAATTCACTAAACATCTTAGGATCATTAATTGCTATTTCTGATAACATTTTACGGTTAACTTCAACACCAGCTTTATTTAATCCTTCAATAAATCTTGAATAACTAATATCATTTTGACGACAAGCTGCATTGATTCTTGTAATCCATAATTTTCTAAAATCTCTCTTCTTTTGTTTTCTGTCTCTAAATGCATATTGACCAGAATGCATTAATTGTTCTTTTGCTGACTTATAAAGTCTATGTTTACTACCAAAGTAACCTTTAGCTTCTTTTAATACTTTTTTATGACGAGCCTTTGTAACTGCTCCATTCTTAACTCTTGCCATTTTCTATTTCCTCCTTCTTGAATTATATTACGTTCTTAATTCTCTTGTAATCAGACTTACTAATAGTAGAACCCTTTCTACAAGCTCTATTATAACTTGCTGATTTATAACCAGTATTATGAATACTACCTGGTTTTCCAATCTTATAATCATTTTTACGCTTAGTTAAAACTTTTTGAACACCTTTATGTGTCTTAATCTTTGGCATATTTATTCCTCCTATTATTTATCTTTTTTTGGTACTAATAACATAGTCATAGTTTTTCCGTCTAACTTAGGTTTTTGCTCTATATCCGCATAATCACTAACTCGAGATGCAAAACGTTCAAGAACTTCCTTACCTAACTCAGTATGAGCAAGTTGTCTTCCTTTAAAACGAATAGTAAGCTTAATTCTGTCACCCTTTTCCAAATACTTAGTAGCATTTCTAAGTTTGGTTTCAAAATCACCTACATCGATAACAGGTGATAAACGATATTCTTTTAATTCAGACATGTTTGCTTTTTGTCTCTTTAAAGCTTCCTTCTCCTTCTTTTGCTTCTCATAACGGAATTTATTATAATCCATTACTTTACAAACCGGTGGATTAGCATTAGGACTAATAAGTACTAAATCTAGTGCCGCATATGAAGCAAGTGTCAATGCATCTTGAATAGATTTAACACCAACCTGTTCACCATTTGGACCAATTACTAATACTTCCCTAGCCTTAATTTGATCGTTAATCAACATGTTATTCTTATTGTTTGCGATAAAAAACACCTCCAATATAATAAGAAAAGCGGATATAACTTTATATCCACTCTAAAAAACCAAAATAGTAATATTGTTAACATATCATTGGCCTTTTACCCATCGCTATTCGCAGATCGGGTGGATATAAATCTCTTTCCTTTTTTCTCGACTAGTACAATTATATGCATAATTGCCTTATATGTCAACGTTTTTTTGAATTTTCTCAATATTTTTGCTTATTTTTCCTTAAATTTAACTTTTTCTTTATATTTGGGCTTAAAAAACACTCCTGCAAAGTTTCTTCCTGACTTAGTTGGATCGTTACCACCATTAGGACTAGCCATACTATTAGAGTAATAATTTGGATTAGTTCTAGTATTATCCATATTGAATTCCATAGTATGAATATTTCTCTCTAAAAGTTCATTCTCAATTACTTTACGCATATCTATTTTAAATACATCATTATCTAAAGTAATTGCACCATCCCATAACTTTCTATCAGTTGCCCATCTAGGATATGTATCATATGACCAATCACTACCAGCACAAGCACTAATATAAGCAACAATATCATCATCCTTACTATCATATGCTCTTTGTAAAGCATCAACTACCATCATAGGCATCTTCTTATCAATAAGTTCAGCACTACAATGAGCAATCGCAACAGCTCCCTTTCTTAAATCGGCTGCCATAACAACAGGACAATCTGCTATTGGATGTCCAATAACAACACCAGGTACTTTATCAGTAGTAATTAAAATATCCTCTGGAATCGAAGTCATCAAGCCATCAGGATTAGCCTCAACAAACTCACGTGTAATCTCAAAACTACTACCATCCTTATTTTTTTGATCAGCAATAAAAATCTTACTAGCATCAAAACCATAATGATCAGCCATAGCTCTTCTATGTCTTTCAAAAATAATCTGTCTAATTTCACTATTCAATTTAGAATCATGATCCACAAGTACACCAAATACAGCATATAAATAAAACTTATCTAATCCACTTAAATTACTAAGACTAATTGAAGAAGTATTCATAGTTCCAAATTGATTTCCTACATCTATAATTTTTAAACTCATTATTATCAATCATCTCTCTTACTTTTTTCTAGGTGGTAATGGTGGTACTCTTCTAGGTGGTAATGGTGGTATTCTTCTAGCTGGTAACGGTGGTACATCTTTAGAAACAACTTCCTCATCACGAATACATCTAGGTAAAGAAGAAACATCAGAAGTATTAGGATGATTTCTTATATAATCAAAATGATTAATATCAGAATAACTACCACTTAATTTTTCACTACCATTCAAAGACAAATTAAGATCATAATATAACCTAGTACCATCTTTAAAATAAACCTCAGCCCATTGATGCCCAGTAGAACCATGATTACCAGATACTAAATAGCACTGCATTCCTAAATATCTATTACTTAATAAAACTTTAAAAAGATTAGACCTTCCCGTACATATACCTTTTCCACTTTGATATGTTTTAATCGGATCGCTATGTTCCGGACACTTAGGTCTCTCTTCCCCAGCAATCATTACACTACCAGCAAATGACGTAGTTTTTCGAAGATGTTTAAATACAAAATCACATTTTTCTCTATCAGACATAGTTTCTAAAGCATCACCATATTTCGTATAAAACTCTAATACAATTCCTTGTAAATCTAAAGCTCTTATTTTAGATCTATTATCTAACTTATCTATAACTTTATTAAAATATTCTTCTCCTCTTCTAAGTAACCACCAATCAAAAGAATTCTCTCCATAATATTGAGCACCCATTGCTGCTGTATTAGATACTTTAACATTCATCGGTAAATTTTCCAATGGAATAAATTCATTCATACCAAATTGCATACATGTAACATCTATAACTACTGGTTTATTACATTCTTTTCTAGCAAAATATTCCAATAATAAATTTAACCCAGTCACATTAAATTCACGAGCCAAATTAAAAACAACTCTAATGCCATCAGGTAACGCATTAATATGCTCAATTATCGTATCTGGAATTAATTGATTATTTTCCGGACTAGTAATAACTAAAGTACTACCATTCTCACAACTCAATCGATACTTAATTCCATAAATATCCATCCAAGCTCGACTACCATAGCGTTCTTCATGCATCCGATGAACATCATCTCTAAATGGACATTTAATTTTTTCTAACATAATATCATCCACACTAAATTCCCCCTCCGAGTCAGTTACATATTATAGCATAAAAGAACTCTTTTTTCAATAGAAAAAGGATTCTAAAAACGAACCCTTTCTTCTATATAATCAACAACCTCATCAAGTTTTAAAGTAACTTGTTCCATTGTATCCCTATCTCTTAAAGTAACAGTACCCTTTTCTAAAGTATCATTATCAACTGTTAAACACCAAGGAGTACCAGATGCATCAGCCCTTCTATATCTCTTACCAATAGAACCAGCTTCATCATAACTACAAGAAAAATTACTAGAAAGCATCTTCCACACTTCAAGAGCTTTCTCACTATGATATTTCTTAGCCAATGGCAAAACAGATACTTTATAAGGAGCTAAATATGGATGCAAATGTAATACTTCTCTTACCTCATTATTTTCAAGTTGTTCCTCATCATATGCATCGCATAGTATTGTTAAAAACATTCTATCTACTCCAACACTTGGTTCAATTACATATGGAATATATTTCTCATTAGTCTCAGGGTCCAAATAAGCTTGACTAACTCCAGATACCTTTTGATGTTGAGTTAAATCATAATCAGTTCGTGAAGCTATTCCCCATAATTCACCAAATCCAAATGGAAATTTATACTCAATATCAGTGGTAGCATTACTATAAAAAGATAATTCTTCTTTAGAATGATCCCTTAATCTTAAATTTTCTTTTTTTATTCCTAACGACAACAAGAAGTTATAACAATAATCTTTATAATATTGATGCCAATTTAATTCATCCCCTGGTTTACAGAAAAATTCCATTTCCATTTGTTCAAATTCTCTAACACGGAAAATAAAATTACCTGGTGTTATTTCATTTCTAAAACTCTTACCAATCTGCCCAATACCAAATGGTACCTTAAGACGCATACTTCTTTGAACATTTAAAAAGTCAACAAATATTCCCTGTGCAGTCTCAGGTCTTAAATATACTGTGCTTTTAGCATCTTCAGTAACTCCCTGAAATGTCTTAAACATTAAATTAAATTCTCTTATATCAGTATAATCAAGTGCCCCACAATTTGGACAAACTACATTATGCTCCTTAATATAATTCATTAATTCTTCATGATTCATACCACCAGCATCTTCTACTCCATCAGCTTCAACTAATTTATCAGCACGATGTCTAGTTTTACACTTTTTGCAATCAATTAACGGATCAGAAAATGTTGCAATATGTCCAGATGCTTCCCAAGTCTTTGGATTCATAAGTATTGCACTATCAAGTCCCACACAATTAATATCTTCTTGAATAAACTTTTTCATCCAAGCATTTTTAATATTATTTTTAAGCAAAACTCCTAAAGAACCATAATCCCAAGTATTTGCAAGTCCACCATATATTTCACTTCCTTGAAAAACAAATCCATATTGCTTACAATAATTAACTATTTTTTCCATTGTTAAATCTTTCATTTAAATTCCTCCATTCTCTTTTTCAATACCTTATTTCCATTATCTTTAGCATTATTATACACTTTATTATGATTAATAGTTATAGCCTCAATTTCCGGAACTAAACCATTATCAACTATTATAGTAGGAGCTTTATACCCAAAATATCTTCTGAAACCGTTATCACTTTTTTCCAAAAAAGAAATTTTAGAACTATCTGAACCATCAAAAATTTCCTCTCTTGTCATAACAACTTCTCCATCAACTAACATCTTTCCAATAAATTTAGTTAAAAAGTTCCTTTCAAAATCTCTAATACTACCATTCTTACAAGATAGAAAAAACTTATACCTTTTTCCATCATAATCATAAGAAGATTTACCATCCAACATTGAAATAGAAATATCACTATCAACTAAATTCATATTTTCAATAAAAAATAATCTATCATGTTTATATTTCATCATCAATTTTCTAGCTACTTCTATATCAATAGGAACACCTATTTTTAATAATGTTTCATCATCTCCACTGACATTAATAGCATTACCAGAAAACTCATAATTACTTATACTTTTAATACTATGAGATTGTAAAAAATACTCAATAATTTTACTAACAATTTGTTTTTTATCTAGTCCTCTTAATGTCTCTGTAAATTTTTTCTTTTCTATCATTTCATTACTATTATGATTATCACTAGATACAAAGACCTCATTATGTAAAATACTAATTCTTTTATAATTATTAGTATTCAAATGCTTAACACCTATTATTTTCAAGTCTAAACCACCATCCATTCTAAGAATAAAAAACTTCCAGAATATATAAGGACGAGTATACCCGCGGTTCCACCTTACTTATTCCAGAAGAATCATCTTTAATAATATACTGCTCAAAGCTTTCCACGCTCGTCATCACACTTATAAACATAAATATATATAAAATATAACCAGTTGTCAAGAACTTAATTATCTTGCTGGTGGATTATGAAAAGAAACCTCAGTTTGTGTCATAACTCCATTTGAAAACTTCTTCATCATTTCTTGTTCAGGAGAATAAGCCATATCAGAATCAACTATATGCGCATCAAGATCTTCTCCATTTGATCCAGTAACTGTATATCCACCAAGATATGGCGTATGTCCAGTCACCATAATATTATTAGGACCGCCAGGAGCAAGTTCACTTGGAATAACCAACTTAACCAAGTCAGGTTCATCTGGCCTATACCATAAAATTGAATATATTTGTCTTTCCAAAGGTGTTTGCTTTCCATATTCTAAATAATTATCTCTTAAACATAAATCAGGATTATTATCATATGCTTCCTTGTTAAATATAGCGTGAGCCAAATAATAAGTTTTGCCATCATATTTGTGAACAGCCTGTAATTTACGTGAACCTAACCATTCTCTAAGTTCTGCAAACTTAACAGGATCACTTCTTCTAAGCTCATCAACTTCCGAAATAGTTCCAGTTTGACCATTATGCAATAAATTTCTCTGTCCAACTCCTTTTTGTGGAGTATCATTATCATCCATATACTTATATAGAAAATCATCATGATTACCAGCTAAATAAACAACTTTATCAGGGTACTGATCGCACAAAGCCTTAATAGTACGTAACAAAGCAATACTACCAGTACCAGAACCATCAATTCCTCTATCTGTAGCATCACCAAGTATATAAATCTTATCATACTCTTTTACATAGTAATCTTGAATTTTTTTAACTGGCCATTCAACATTATGAAAATCACTTACAACAACAAATGTGCCATCATCTGTTTTAGAAGAAATTGGCTTACTTCCAGTCGTACTATTTGTAGGATTAGAATAGTTACTACCTACACCTTCATCTGAATATCCCAAATTAGAATCCTTAAAATCTGGTTCAATTTTAAAACTGTATCCAACACCATCACGGAAAACTGCATTCGCTGCCAAATGATAACCACTTGTAGTATTTATTAATCTATCATAGAGAGATTTTTCACCAGATATAGCTAACTTTGTTAACGCACGAAGATGATTCATATCATAGTTAATATATCCATGTAACATATCATATAAAACAGCTAGTCTATCAGCCGTATAAAAAACAGATTCATCCTTCCTATATTCTCCAAGTCTTTTAATATCCCATAAAATCTTACTATCAAAAGTACCATTTTCAACTTCTGAAGCAAGGTTTCCATAGAACGAATTATCTGAATAGATTTTTGCCATCGTATGAAAATATGCAGAATAGTCACAGCCAAGACTTAAAAAAAGTGTAACATCATCATATTCAGGAAAAACTTTAACTCCCATGCTAGGAATTTCATTACCACACTCTTCTAAAGCCCTACAAAGATTAGCACGTAAATTTCTATCATATAAAGCATCAAAATCATCATCAATATCAAAACGTCTAGTCTTAGCAATATTACGATTAACACCATTGACAAACAAATTAAATGCTCTAACATATGTAAACAACGAATCAAAATTATTTAGACAAGTAGGTTCAGATAAAAAAGCAGGAATATCATAAAGAGGCCTATCCTTCTCTATAAATCTTCTATCATCATACCTATTATAAGCATCATCAACCAATTTATAATAATCATTCAATCGTTCCCCACTGATATTAGCAGAACCGCTATATCCAAGCATAATAGATTGCAAAAATTTCTCAACACTACAACCATGATTAAAAAAATCTTTAATCTCCTCAACTGATAAAACTTGATTTTCATCAAAGCATTGATAATGATAATTTCCAGGCTTCATTGCCATAATAATCCCTCCACTTAGTTCTACTTATCAACTTACTCAAAAACTACGTACAGTATACAAAAAAAAAGACATTTTGTCAATTTTTCATACTTCATAAACCCAGCCTGGTTGCCAATTACCAGTCTTTCGCCAATCAGTTTTAATAGCCTCTTCCATACTAATTTTCTTTGTTATAACATCAAGTGCTAACTGTGGAGCCCTATGAGCAACAATACCAATTGTCTTATCACTATATTTATCCTTTAATTCATAAATAAATTCACGCATACGCATCTCTACATCTTTTAAAGACTCACCATTAGGAAAAGGTTCATCTACATGTTCCTCATATATAACTAAATCTTTACTTTCACCATCTAAGTCCCCATAATTACATTCTCTAAGTCTTACATCTTGAATCTTTAAAACATCAGGAAAAGCAATATTACTAGATTCAATAGCTCTTACTAAATCGGATGTAAAAATAATATCAAACTTAATATTCTCATTCACTTTTCCTAAATTCTTAGCTTGACATCTCCCTAATTCATTTAATTCAGCTTGCTTCCAGCCAGAACATTTTTTACTAGCATTATCATAAGTAGTACCATGTACAAAATATATAATTCTCATATTTACTCCTAAAAATCAACTGGTTAATTGATTTACCTTTTTAATAAAATCCTTACTTTTCAAATAAAGACCTGTATATTTTTCATAATATTCATCTAAAAATTGATTTATTTCTTTAGTAACCAAATTAGAAACATTTAATTTAGATATATTTTTAATATCAACATAATAATATAACCTAATCATCTTAATTGTCTTATCACTAACTAAACCCTCATTGCGATAACATTCTCTACAAACATACCCAAAACAAGATGCATTAAGTGTAACAATATCCCTATTGCTACCACATTTCCCACAAGCATCAATACATGGCTTAACTCCTAAGAAATCAAGTAATTTAAGTTCCAAAATATTGGTAAGAACAATTGGACTAAATCCTTCATCTATTTTATTTAATGTATCTCTAAGTAAGGGAAATATTAAAGAATCATCATTCTGCTTAACAACCTGCATAACTAAATCAATTATATAAGAAGCATAACTGACTCTTTCTAAATCCATAAGTATCTTAGCATAAGAATTAATAACATCAACACTAATTAATGTAGATAAACCATTCTCTTTATAATAAACATTAAATTTCCCATAAACAAGTCTTCTGCTTACACCCCTAAGCTTACTCTTAATATTTCTACATCCTTTAGACATAACACCAATAAATCCATATTTATCAGTTAAAACATTAAGTATTTTACTAGACTCACTATAATTAGTCTCACTCAAAATAATTCCTTCAAAACTCTCAATTGTCAAAATACATCACTTCTTCTTTATTTGTTGCAACAAATTATAATATTTAATATCTCCAGTACTCCTAAATAAATCCCAAAGTATTTTATCCATAAAATCACCTCTATTAATATAGTGATGACTTTTTTTATTTTCTATACAAAAATTACATATCTTCTTCTTTTAAGCCCAATTCTAAAAAGTATTTTTCTTGATCACGCCAATTTTTTAGTGTTTTAACATAAGTTTCCAAAAATACTTTTTTACCTAAAAACTCTTCCATATCATGTCTTGCTCTAGTACCAATTTCTTTTAACATTTGACCTTGTTTACCAATAATAATTTTCTTTATATTGTCTCTATCTACAACAATCAAGACTTGAATATGAACAGTTTTTTCATCTTCTTCATAATTTTCAACATAACAAGTAACTGTATGAGGAACTTCATCATGTGTAAGTTCTAATATTTTTTCACGAACAAATTCACCCATAATAAATCTAGTTGTAACATTAGTAAGTTCTTCTTCTGAATATATTGCATCCATCTCTGGTAAATATTTTTTTATACAATCTATTAATAATGATATATTATCATCCTTCAAAGCAGATATTGGAATAATCTCTTTAAAATCATACAACTCTTTTAATTCATTAATTCTCTCTAATAAAACTCTTTTATCTTTAACTAAATCAATTTTATTAAGTAACAAGAAAACTGGTGAAATTTTTTCTTTAATTCTGTCTAATATAAATTGATCTCCCTTACCAAATCCTTTAGAAATATCTACTAAAAATAAAACAACATCTACCCCATCCGTATAATTATAAGCTTTTTTATTCATTAGACTTCCTAATTTATTATTAGGTTTATGTATACCAGGAGTATCTACAAATACAATTTGTGCTTCATCATCATTATAAATTCCCTCTATTATATTTCTAGTAGTACCTGAAACATTAGAAGTAATTGCAAGCTTCATTCCAAGTATTCTATTAAGAAGTGTACTCTTCCCAACATTAGGTCTACCTACTAAACTAACAAATCCACATCTCATTGTAAATCCTCACTTCCAAATGGATAAGGACAAATTTCTTCTACTGTATATTCTCTATATTCACCTGTTGTTGCATAGCATCTAATAGTAGCATCTTTTTCAAACATTTCAGAAATTACTTGTCGACAGATAAAACAAGGCATACCAATTTTTCCAGATGAAACCATCACATTAAGTTCTCTAAATTCTCCCGGTTTATAACCAGCACTAATAGCGGAAACAATTGCACTTCTCTCGGCACAAATAGCTCCACCGTAACTAGCATTTTCAACATTTACTCCGCAAAATTCTCTACCATCTTTTGTAACTAAAATAGCACTAACTGCATATTTAGAATATGGTGAATAACTATTTTTTTGTAATTCTAATAACTTTTCTTTCATAATAAGCCTCCTATAAAATTAATTAACTTTGGCACAAATATAGTTAAACCAATAATAGCGGAAATAATTGCTATCATTAAAACTCCTGCACTAGCCGTATCTTTAGTAGCCTTTGCTAAAGGATGTATATCAGGTGATACTAAGTCAACTAAATACTCAATTGAAGTATTAAAAAATTCAGCCATTAAAACCAAACCAATAAGTACTAAACAAATTAACCATTCCGTATAACTAATCTTTAAAATAAAACCAAAGATAATAACTAAACAAGCAATAACACTATGTATTTTTAAATTTTGTTCACCAATATAAGCCTGTACAATTCCTTCAAATGCATACTTAAAACTATTAGTTAATCTTTTTTTATCAATTTTTAAGTTAGGGACCTTACTACTATCTTTTAATTCCATACTCACTAAGTACCTCCTCCTGCTTAGTAAACATAACCTTTTCATCATCTTTAGTCATATGATCATAACCAAGTAAATGATAAAAACCATGAACGGCTAAAAAAGAAAGTTCACGAAGAAATGAATGTCCATATTCTAAAGCTTGAGATGAAGCCTTATCAACTGAAATGTATATATCTCCTAAAATTCTCTCTTCAGTAGGTAAAACCAAACTATCTTCATCCTCTAACGCAAAAGTAATAACATCAGTTTCTCTATCAATATGTCTATAATTTTTATTTAATTCATGAATATAATCATTATCAACTATTATTAAATTAAAAGATGTATTAGTAAGATTTTCTTTTTTCATAGCACTAATTAAAACATCTCTAACTGTTTCTAACTCCTTAATATCCTTATCAGTTTGATTAAAAACACAAATATTATTATTCATTAAACTCCTCCTACAACAAAATAAACACTAATCCAGCTAATACTAAAATAGAAAGTATATTTAAAAACCATTCATTCTTTAGTACCTTAGAAAACTTATTGCCAATCATATCAAATATATGATATATATAAAAACCTAACGTACCACCAATAACATTTAAAATAATATCATCAATATCAAATATTCTACCTATAATCAATTGAACAGTCTCAATCGCAACAGATGTTATTAAAGTTAGGGTAAATGTAAGTGACAACTTCTTATTATCTAAATAATAACTAACGAAAAAGCCATACGGTAAAAACATAACCATATTACCAATAACATTTTTAAAGAACAAACGACTGCCCATATTATAACGCATTATTTCTTTAAAAGGAATAAAATTATTACTAGACCAGGTTGTATCATCTTGAAATGTTACCACTTGGAACAAACACATAATATAAATTAAGAATGATAAACTAAGTAATTCCTTATATATAACAAACTTTTCATGATTCTTTATAAGATAACTAACTCGTAATGAAACAATCACAACACACGAAATAAGTACCATAGGCCAAGTAATATCAATAACTCCCTGTAAAGTATTAGTAATTGGTCCCAACATTAACATCACTCTCCCTGTATATTATTAATATCTATCTCAGGATACTCCAAATAATCAGTAATATCTTCTTTTACTTTAAAAAACACTTCTACTATTATTTTACTCTTTTTTTCATACTTTTTCAAAACTTTTTTCCCGACTATCTCACTATCCTCTCCAATCTTACTAATAAGCTTTTTACTAGCTAAAGAGGTTGCATCATCTAAAACATTATCAAGTGTATAATCCTTACTTTTAATTTTAGTTTCTAAATAACTAGAAAAGTTAACACTAATTGGAAGTAAAGTCTCACCAATCAAATTAATAGACTTTTTCTGATAAGTTTTAAAATTCGAAAATATTGTAAATTCCTTATCTAAAAATTGTAATTCCAATTGTCTCTTAACTCGTCCAGTAACATTCTCCTCTCTATATTTTTTAGGCATCTCTAATAATACCTTATACCATACTTCTCCAAACACTCTTCCTGTTGCACATTTTTGTCCAACAATCAATTCTTTATTATGAATAACACCAGATACTATAATATCTCCCTTTTTAACATAATCAAGTTTTTTCTTAACGATTTCCCCTTCTGTTGCCTCTATTTCTAGTATCATAGCATCCTTCTTCGCCACTATATTTCTTCTCTCACAAACCTCACGATCCTTATTTTTCTTTCTCTGTTCCACTTTAACAACATACTTAACACCAACATCATCAATCTCTAACCATTCAATATCATTAGTCTCTTTTTCTAATATCTTACTAACTATTTTTTCTTTTTCCGAATAACTAACTTTAAAATTATATCTTCTAATTCCATACTCTTTTAAATCATTAAAGACTAATTCTCTAATATACGGATTACTATGAACAACTTCCACTTCAAAAATAATCTTACTTAAAAATATATTTAAAAGTATTCCAAAAACAACACATATAAAAAACACTAAGTATTTATTAAATAAATATTTAATTTTTGCTTTTCCATACCTATCAATAATTTCAAAACTATAACTAGTCTTAAACTTTTCTATTAAACTAAGTCCATCTTCATCAACAACTACATAAAGTCTATCTTTAGCTTTTTCCATCTCATAAATATTAACTCTATTTCTAATTAATTTCTTAATAAAATAATCCGGATTTCTTCCCTTTATAATTAATCTATATTTATTTATCATATAACTCCTCAATCGTAAATATTTGTCCTGTAATTAATACTTCTTTATCGAGTAATTTATTAAGTATTAATCCTTCTCCTTTTATTACAATCAAATTAGTCCCTGAATTAACCGAAATTCTTTTATTATTAAGAGTTAAAATTTCTTCGTAATTAGTAATATAAACTCTATCATTAAAAAGTATAAGTCTAAATTCATCATCTTTTATATATGTCCTAATTTTATCAAACATAAAATCACCTATAAAAGTATATGAATTCTTATAAGATAATATAAAAAAGAAATACCAACATAGTATTTCTAGCTTAATTTATTTTTAATTATTTCACTAACTGTTTTCATATCGGCTTTGCCTTTTAGTCTTGCTGTTGCTTCTTTCATTACTTTTCCCATATCCTTTTGACTTTCTGGCTTAACTAAGGCAAATATTTCATCAATTGTCTTTTCTACTTCTTCTAAACTCAATTGTTCAGGTAAGTACTTCATTAAGATATCAATCTCTTTTTGTGTCTCTTCTACTAAATCATTACGCATACCTTTTTGAAATTCTACAATAGAGTCTTTTCTCATTTTTATTTGTTTATTAACAACATCAATCAATAATTCATCATTAATTTCTCTTTTTTTATCAATATGTTCTTGATCCATTGCAGCTTTAACCATTCTAATAACTGTTAAACGCTTCTTATCTTTATTCTTCATTGCCTCAATCATATCAGCTTTTAATTTTTCTACCATTATCTCATCTCCTTAACTAATTATATCATAAAAGAGAAAAAAATAGAGATTAATAATCTCTATTGTTAGCACGATTTCTCTTTTGAGAATTTTTAATTCCTTCTTTTTTAGCAGCTCTTCTTCTAACACCTGGTTTATCATAAGCTTCTCTTTTTCTACATTCTGAAGGGACACCATCTCTTGCCACTTTTTGTTTGAACTTTCTTAGAGCTTGGTCCAAATTACCTCTAACAGTTACTTTAGTTGCCATCATTATCCCTCCCTTCGTTTTTAACTACAATGAATTATAACAAAACTTTCCTTAGTTTTCAACATCTTTTTAGTTTTTTTTAACAAAAAAGCCCAAAATTCAACAAATATCGCCAATTTGACCCAATATCAAGTCCTAAATCATATATAAATTTCATAATAAAATATATAGCTGGTAAAGAAAAAAATACTATTAAACAATAAAAAACTATTCTAAAGGACATAAATTATTCTCACTAATTCGCCTAATTGAGGAACCAACTCCCTTACCGGCATCACGCAGCATTTCAATTATTTTTCCAAATGCACTAACAACACTTCCCGCAACAGTTGCCCCTCCATATATACATCTTAAATTTAAATCACTTTCTTTTTCCATTAATTACACCTCCCTGGATTTGTAAAGCCTTCTATAACTCCCGAAATAAAAATAATTAAAGCCGCTATTGCTACTATTCCAAGAACAGATATTCCTCCTGTAATCTTTTCTAATTCATAATTATTAATTACTTCCATTACACCTCTCCTTTCCAAATAACATTAAATATTTTCCATAAATTAATCTTTTTATCAAGAAATGTTAACGTCACAAAATCATTTTCTATACCATCTACCTTAACTTCAATAAGAACTAAACTATATTTAGTATTATTTTGTCTAAGTATATCTCTAGATACCTCAACAATAGAAAACTTAGTCTTTTTATCATTTATATAAACACTATTATTCTGATATAAAATATTAATATGTTTAGTATCAATCATCACTTCAACTATATTTTTCTTTCTAATTCTTCCACTTAATACTTGATAATTATTTATTCTTTTAAATGCAGTATAAAAACAAATCATAAGTAAAAACATACAAAAGAAAATAATACCAACTATAATAAAACTATTCTTCTCATAATTCAAAGACTTCATGTATTTGACTATTCTCCAATTTCAAAACTCTATTAAACAACTTATAAAAATTATTACGATGGCTTATCACAATTACAGTCTTATCTTCTAAATACTTAAGTACATCATTAAGTATTTCTTCAGTTTTATTTAGATCAATCTGACTAAATGCTTCATCAAAAATATAAATATCACTTTTTCTAATTAATGCCCTAGCTAAAATAACTCTTTGTCTTTCGCCAGTACTAAGATTAAAACCATCTTCCTCAATCACTTTCCGATATTTAAGTCCATCATCTTTAACTATTTCATCAACCTTAGTAATTTTAACTATTTTTTCAAAATTCTCCTTCAAAACATTTCCATTTAAAACAATATTATTATAAAAAGTATCCGTAAACAAAGTATCACTATTGCCAACATAAGTAATATTATTCCTTAAATTATCCAAATGATAATGATTAATATCAATATTATTAATAGATATAAAACCAAAAGGTACTTCAATATACTTCATAAGCATTTTAACAAGTGTACTTTTACCTGTTCCAGACTCTCCTACCAGTAAAACTTTATCCTTATACTTAATAGAAAAATTAATATCTTTAAATAAACATTTTAAAGAAACATTATAATTCAAATTCTTAAAAATAATATCACCAGTAAGCCTATATAACGAATAAGAGTATCCCCCATTAAAATTTTCTCTTCTAATCATAAACAAATCTTCAACTCGCTCAATTGCCAATCTATATTCATGATATAAACCTTCTACATTGAGTAAATTATTAAAAGAAAATAAAAAGTAATTAAAAATATTTTGATATATAAACAATTCTCCTAAAGACATTTTATTTTTAATAACCAAGTAACCACCTACTCCAAAAATAACAGTCATTAAAAAATTATTAATAAAACTCTTAAAAAACAACTGCCATTCTAAAATCAAATTCATACTATAATTTTTCTCTAAAAACTTTTGATACTTAATCTTAAAAATATCACTAAATCTTTTTTCTAAATGACTACCTTTAATCGTTTCAATATTAGTAATAGCCTCTATTAAATATGAATCAACTCGATCATTATAACTATTTACAATCTTTAATTTTCTAATTTTAAGTTTATTGAATAAAATCTGCATACCAAATGAAAACAAACATATAAAGATAATGAAAATAAAAAGCTTTTTATTTAAATAAAACATAATAAAGCCAAATATAAAAGTACCAAGAAAATCAGATATCACAAAACAACAAATTTGTCCTAGAAATTTTTTAATTGTATTTAAATCTTTTAATCTTGAAATAACTTCACCAGTTGTTCTATTTTTAAAATATAAATACGGAAGCAAGAGAATTTGCTTAAACGTTACAAAGGTCATATTAAAATCGAGTGTACTAAGAATTTTCATTAATAAAATATTTCTAAGAAAATTACTAAATTCTTTAAAGAAATATAGAATAATCAAATAAATACTTAAAAAAACAAGAACTCCACTTAATTTATAATTAATAGAAAATTCTAATATATATTTTAAGTGAAAAGCTGTTAAAATTTGAAAAAGAAAATAACAAAGAGAAAGAAACATAACTAACCAAATTAAAATTTTCTTACTTTTTATAAAATCCAAGACTGTTTTTTTAATTATCTTCATCTTATTAAAAATAGGCAAAGCTTTAATTGGTTTTAAAAATATAAAGTTCATACTAGACATTAATCTAAATTCACCAACTGTTAAACTTCTCCTTCCTTTAGCCGGATCCATTACTAAAACTTTATTATTATCTAAATCAATATCATATATGACAACAAAATGTTTATAACTTTTATTAACAACAAGATGTGCAAGACAAGGTAAGTTATTTTTTTCAATTTTTGACAAGTCTCCTTTCATCCCTGTCGCTTCAAAACCAATCTTTCTAGCTCCCTCTATTAAATTATAAGCTGATACGCCAGATCTATCTGTATTTGTAATTTGTCTTAAAACCTCTTTAGATATATCTCCTCCATAATATCTAATAACTGATAATAAACAACAAATACCACAATCCTTTATACCATCCTGAAGAACAATCTTCATAACGCTTTTCTCTCACCTCCTATATATATCTTTCGAAATAAATTAAAAAATTCCACAAAAAAAGAAACAATTTCTTGTTTCTTTAAAATTTGTAGGAAGAATTAGTCGCGTAATACTAAAAGAAATTATTTTAACATGAGAAAACAAATATTAAGTTAAAATACCTTCCTACACCATAATGATAACATACTTTTTAACTGTAAACAAGTACTTTACTATAAAGAGTGAAGAATGAAAAACAAATTTCTTATAACAAAAAAAGAACTTTTGACAAGCTCTTTAAATTCGTATGGTGTCTGCGAGGCGACTCGAACGCCTGACCGATCGCTTAGAAGGCGATTGCTCTATCCAGCTGAGCTACGCAGACATATATCAACTGACAAATAGAATTATACAATAAAAGCCCTATTCTTGCAAGAGCTTTTTTTAAATTTATATAAAAGTTACTTTTCATCTTTATCAATATGACTAACAATCTCACCGTTAACTTCAAAACTAACCATCGAAACATTATAATTATCAAAAACAGAATATGCCAAACTATAAAGCACTTCTTCTAAAACCTTATCATTACCGTCAAATAAATAATCATTAAAATTTAAAGACATAATATTATTATCTTCACTATAATCTAAAAGTTCCACATTACTATTTAAAAAACTCATCAAATTACTCTCATAAATATAACTAGAAGCCAACTCCTCAACAATGATTTTAATCTTATCACGTTCATCATTAACATACTTGGTAACCGGAACATAATACAAATCGTTATTAATATTTTCCAAATAATATATAACAACTTTATTAATATTATTAAAAGATGTAATATCATAACTCTTATTAATGCCAATACTTTTATCAATAATTAGTGGAATTACTTCTTTAGAATTAGGATAACTGGATAAAGGACTACCTTCAACTAAAATACTAACTCCTTCAAAGTCACCCAACTCCATTATACTATAAACAATTGCTGTTACCATAGCCTTTTCTAAAGTCTCATCAACCTTAAGAATTTCTTTTGAAAAGTCAACTGTAACAAGCTTATTACCAACCATCACATTATTAACAACGGTGCCCTTAGGAATAAGTTTAGACAAACCATCAGGAAAACTATTAGAACTTCCTTCAGTTAAATTAGCAAGTAATTTATTAATTTTTTCTTCTGTTGTATTCCCATCTAACAAAACCTTAGTCTGTACGAGCAAACCCTTATCATTAAGCAAATAAATTGTATTAGTCTTAAGTCCCACTACATCTTCTATTTCTAAATTAGTTCTTAATACATTATCAGTACCTTGATTTGTAATAGTAAAAACAGTAAGTAATATAAATAAAGTTAAGGTAGTCATAAATATTTTTCTTAAAGCCTTAGTTCTAAGCACAAATATCACCTAACAAATTATATGAAAAAACGTGCTATTTTAGCACGATTATAATGATAATTCTTTAAGTTTTAATAATTCTACTACTGCACCTGCTCTACCATTTACACCAAGTTTTTGCATTACATTAGAAATATGATTTCTAACAGTTTTTTCACTTATACCAAGTTCTCTAGCTATTTCTTTTGTACTCTTATTTACTATTAAAAGCTCAAAGACAGATTTCTCTCTAGCTGTTAAAATTGTATTAGCCATTTTCACTTCACCTAAAATATTGTATGAAAATAAGCCAATAAGTTGTATGTATTTACCTAATTAACTTTTTTGAAATTTTACTGTTGTAAACATTTTATTTTTATAAGAATTTTGTACTAATCTCATTATATTATTAGCCAAAGTACCATCATGCTTATCAGCAATACAAACAACATTAGCATTATTATTATCAATCTTTACAAAACAATTATTCTGATAAGTCTTTTTAATTTCTTTTTCTATTGCTTCTTCTTTACCCTGTAGTTCATTTAAATATTTTAATTTCTCATAAGCATTATTCTTCTCTTCCGTACTACTAGATTCATTTGTCAATAATTCCTGTAAGACATCCATCTCATTTTGCCTTTCTTCCTCCAAACTAACTCTCATCGCAACTAATGATGAAGTTTCTTCAACTTTACTTTTAGATACATTCTCTGAAGTTACTTTATTTGAACTCTTATTAGACTTAAGTAAATCATTAGGCATAGTAATATAATAAACACTAAGTACAAGTATTAAACTAAACAATGTCAAAAACCATAAATTTTGTTTGCTCATAACATGAATTCCTCCTCATTTCTAATAAATTATATGAATCAAAAAAAAGAATATGAAAAATATTCATATCTTTTACTTAATATTACTTATAACTATCCAGTTTAATTAACCTTATTTCCACATGAAGGACAAAATTTAACATCTTTTTCCAATTTTAATCCGCATTGTGTACAGAATTTATTATTTGTACTAGTATTAGGATTTACATCATTTGTATTCTTTTTACCGAATAATCCTGCAACAAAATCCCATACTGGATCCTTCATAGGCTTTGCTCCTACATATTGAGCACTAGATAATCCTAAAATCATCCAAAATACTGGACCAAGTAATAAAAGACCTATTCCAAAAGCATCATCCTTGCCATAACTTCTAGCTGTACTAATTGCTAATATAACAGCAAAATAAACTGATAAGAAAGCAGCAGCTACTTGTCCAAGTATTGGAATAAGATTTAAAACCATTCCACCACCAATAACAAGAGCAACCCATAATGGATTAAGTCCAACAATTTGACATTGAACAACTACATTATAAACTGGAATTAATGATTCCCAACCACCTTTTCCAGCTTTTTTATAAGCCTTCCACTGTCCAATTACTTGTAAAATAAAAATTATCAAAGCAAAAAGCCATACAGCTAAAACTACACCAATTAATAAACTAACGATACTCTCCATTGCCATAATAAATACACCTCCTTTATTTTTCCATGAGCTTTGATACAGCTCTTAATATTCCTAACTTACCATACTGATAAGTAAGAGACCCTTGCATATATGCAATATATGGTTCACGTAATGGACCATCACAAGAAAGTTCAATAGAAGATCCTTGTGTAAATGAACCAGATGCCATAACAACCTTACTATCATATCCAGGCATATCACTAGGTTCAACTACTGCATTAGAATCAATGGCTGAAGCTTCCTGTATACCTCGTGTAAATTCTACTAATTTATCCGGATCTCTAAATATAATATTTTGAACAATATCCGCTCTTTCCTCATTATATTTAGGTTCAACCTCATAGCCTAACTCACTCATAACACGACTTGTAAGAATAGCCGTTTTTAAAGAAGCACAAACAACACTAGGAGCCATATATAAACCTTGTAAAAACAATTTATTCATTCCCATACTAGGGCCAACTTCTTTTCCGCAACCAGGAACAGTTAATCTCTCCGCACAAAGGTTAACTAACTCTCTTCTTCCTGCAATATAAGCACCATTTGGAGCAATTCCTCCTCCTAAGTTCTTAATTAAAGAACCAACCATAATATCAGCACCAACACTAGAAGGTTCAGTCTCACTAACAAATTCACAATAACAATTATCAACCATTATAATAACATCTTTATCAATATTTTTAATTAACTTAATAACTTTACCTAACTTTTCTAATGATAAACTCTTCCTTGTTGAATATCCCTTACTTCTCTGAATTTCAATTACTTTAACCTTATTATTTTTAACAAAATCTTCTATTTTTTCATAATCAAAATCATCATTTACTAAATCAATCTGTGCATATTTAATACCAAAACTCTTTAAAGAACTAGGATTATCTCTAATACCAATAACTTCATCTAAAGTATCATATGGTTTACCAGAAATACTAAGTAGCAAATCTCCTGGTCTTAAAAGTCCCTCAAAACAAACTGTTAAAGCATGTGTTCCAGATATAAATTGTCCTCTAACTAAAGCATCCTCGCAACCTAATACATCTTTAAATACATCTTCAATAATATCTCTTCCTATATCATTATAACCATATCCAGTCGTTCCATTAAAATGTACTTCACTAATCTTATTTCTATGAAAACTAGCTAAGACTTTTAAACTATTAAAAGAACAAGCCTCATCTATTTTCTTAAATTCGTCATAGCAATCATCCTCGCACTTATCAACTAACCTCAAAGCCTCATCTATAATACCTAAATTACTATACATTAAATCACTCCCTTAATCATTATATTTTCCACCATCAACTCTAATTATTGAATCATTTATATAGCTAGCCTTAGAACTTGCTAAAAACAAAATAACATTACTAATTTCTTCCGCCTCAGCAAATCTACCAAGTAATATTCGCTTTTTTTCTTGACTTATTTGTTCCAAAGACAAATCTTTATTCATGTCTGTCTTAACCCATCCAGGACATATACAATTAACCTGAATAAAAGGAGCAAACTCTCTAGCTAAATTATGTGTTAAAGAAACAACTCCCGCTTTAGATGCATCATAATCACAACTTTCAGGATAATAAGTATCAATAGCATTAGTAGATGCTACATTAATAATTTTACCTCTTTTATTATCAAGCATAACTCTGCCAACATATTTACTGCATAAATACGTACCAATTAAATTAACATCAAGTACTCTTTTAAATTCTCTTAAAGATTTATCTAAAAGTAGACTATCTCTCGCTACACTAGCATTATTAACTAATATATCTATTTTCCCAAAACGATCAATTACATTATTAACCATCTCTTCTACTTCTTCTTCTCGAGAAACATCACATTTAATAACCATCACATCAACATCGTAATTAGTTCTAATAAATTTTTCTAAATCCTTTGCTTCATCATCATGATGACAATAATTTATAACAACATCTAGCCCAGCCTTAGCAAACTCTTCAACTGTCTTTCTTCCAATACCTCTATTACTACCAGTAACTAATGCAACACCTTTTCCCATCATATCACTCCTATTTAATTTGTTTAGTACTAGAAATAAAACTACTAACTTTTTCTTCTCCAGTAACTTCTAAAGTATACATAACAGTTTTCCCATCTTTAACATAAAAAAGAGCTGGAACTTGAATTTTCTTCTCTGCTATTCCAAACAATGGAATAACTAAGTCTCTATCTTTAGCTTTGTCAAGATTATACTCTAAATATGAAACATCACTATCTTTAAGTATTTTTTTTATCTTTTGACACTCACTCTTCTTTTCTGTATTAGTAATTAAAACAACAAAAGTTTCATTACTTTTATAGGCTTTATATACAGAAGACTTAACACCAGTATATCTATTAATAAATAAAAATAAAAAAGGTATTACTATAATAAGAGAAACAACCATTCCTAATAAAAACTTATTACGTAATTCAATAAATTCTTCATTATCCATAACTAACACCCTTTCTTTCAAACTAATTTTACTATAATTTTACAAAACACACAAGAAAAAGAGTTTACAATTAAACTCTTTCTACTTTTATAGCCGCTTTTTCATTATTTAACTCAACCATATCTTTCAAGTTAGTATCTTTAATTAATTCATCACCTAATACTTCACTCATTACATAATCTTTATACATATCAAACATTTTATCTATTGCTTCTGTTCCATTATAATATACTTTAATATGATCAGTTATTACAAAATCAGCTTCTTTTCTAAGGCTTTGAACATTACGTACAAATTCTCTTGCTAGTCCTTCTAAAATCAACTCTTCTGTTAATTCAGTATCAAGAACTACACAAGTACGATTATTACTACTTGCTGCATAACCAGGTTTTTGTTTTAGACTTATAAGTACCATATCACTAGTAATTTCAAACTCTTCACCAGCAAGTTTAACTTTAAGTCCATCACTTTCTATTTTAGAAATTTCCCTACCTGTAAGTTTAGAAAGTACATCTTGTAATTCTTTAATTTTTGGTCCTAATGTTTTACCAAGCACTTTAAAATTAGGTTTAACTACATATTCAAGATACTCAGTCATATCATCTTTAAAGATTACTTCTTTTACATTTAATTCTTCTTGAATTACTGGAAGTAAATCTCCTATAATCATTTGATCACTTCTAGGTAAAATTAAACTCTTAATTGGTTGACGTACTTTAATATTAGCTTCTTCTCTAGCAAATCTACCCAATGAACAAATATCTCTAACTAAATCCATTCTCTCTTCTACTGTTTCATCTATCAAATCTGTATTTTCAACTGGGAAATCTTCTAAATGAACTGATTTTTTACCAGTTAATTTTTGATAAATTTCTTCAGTAATAAATGGTGTCATAGGTGCACACAATTTACATAGTGTTACCAAAACTTCATAAGTAGTTAAATATACACATTTCTTAGATTCTGTTAATTCACTATCCCAGAAACGTCTTCTATTACTTCTAATATACCAGTTAGATAAATCATCATTTAAAAATGGAACAATTGCTCTTGCTGCTTTATTTAAATCATATTCATCATATGCTTCATTGACTTTCTTAATTAAATTATTAAGTTTAGAAAGTAACCAACGATCAATTAGTTCACGTTTTTCAACTGGAATATCATATTCTCTTGGATCAATATTATCAGCGTTTGCATACATTTCAAAGAATGAATAAGCATTTTTAAATGTTGAAATATATTTAGAATAAATTTCTTTTAATCCATCTTCATCAAATTTCAATGGTGTCCATACAGGTGAAGCATATAACATATAAAATCTTACAGTATCTGCCCCATTTGCTTCCATTACTTCAAATGGGCTAATAGCGTTTCCTCTAGACTTATGCATTTTATGCCCATATTTATCTAATAATAAATCGTTTACTAAAACATTTTTATATGGACTAATACCTTTTACAAAAACCGAAACAACTAATAATGAATAGAACCAACCCCTAGTTTGATCAATTCCTTCGCAAATATAATCTGCTGGATATTGACTTTCCCATAGCTTTTTATTTTCAAATGGATAATGATATTGTGCAAAAGGCATAGCTCCTGAATCAAACCAACAGTCAATTACATCTTTAACACGAGTCATAGTCTTACCACATTTAGGACATTTAATATGAATATCATCAACATATGGTCTATGTAGTTCAATATCTTCTCCTACTTCTTCAATGGCTTTTTCTCTTAATTCTTTTCTAGAACCAATCATAATATCATGACCACAGCTACATCTCCATAAAGGAATTGGAGTACCCCAGTATCTATTACGAGAAATTGCCCAATCATTCATATTTTCAAGCCAGTTACCAAATCTTTTTTCACCAACAAACTCAGGATGCCAATGAACCTTTTTGTTTTCTTCGATTATCTCCTGTTTCTTAGCTGTTGTTTTAATATATAGTGATGGTTTTGAATAATAAACTAATGGAGTTTTACATCTCCAACAATGTGGATAGTCGTGAACCATTTTTTGTTTCTTAAATAATTTGTCTTCACTAGACAAGTATTTAATAATATCAACTTCAAGTTCTGGATCAACAACAAGTCTACCCTTCCAAGGTCCATCAGTATAGCAGCCATCTTCACCAACTGGATTCAATAATGGTAAATTATATCTTAAACCAACTTCGTAGTCATCTTGTCCAAATGCTGGAGCTAGATGAACGATACCAGTACCATCAGACATAGTTACATAACTATCACATACAACAAAGAAAGCTTTTTTATTTACTTTCAAGAATGGCATTAATTGTTCATATTCTAAATACTCTAAATCTTTTCCTTTATATTCTTCAACAACTTCATATTCATCACCTAATACCTTATCAGCTAAAGGTTTAGCAACTATAAAATTATGTCCTCTTGATAAACATTTAACATATACTTCATCTGGGTTAACACACAAACTAACATTAGCAATCAAAGTCCAAGGCGTTGTTGTCCAAACTAAGAAATAAGTATTTTCTTGACTCTTCAATTTAAATGGTACATAAACTGTGTTAACTGAAACCTCTTTATACCCTTGAGCAACCTCATGTGATGCAAGAGCTGTTCCACATCTTGGACACCAAGGCACAATTTTTAAACCGTCATAAATATATCCATCATCAAAAATCTTCTTTAATATCCACCATTCAGTTTCAATATAATCATTATCATATGTAACATAAGGATGTTTTAAATCAATAAATTGTCCCATTTCTCTAGTAAATTTTGAAAATGCTTTTTCATTAGTCCATACACTCTCACGACATTTTTGATTAAACTCTTCTATTCCATACTTTTCAATATCGCTCTTGTCAGTAAAGCCTAATTGTTTTTCAACTTGTACTTCTACTGGTAAACCATGAGTATCCCAACCTACTTTTCTAACAACACGATATCCTTTCATAGTTTTATATTTACAAATAGTATCCTTTAATAGTTTTGCCATCATATGATGAATTCCAGGCATACCATTTGCTGTTGCTGGGCCATCATAGAAAACAAAATTTTCGTGACCTTTACGATTTTTAATAGTTTTATCTAAAATGTCCATCTTCTCCCATTGCTCTGAAATTTTTGTTTCAACAGCATTGATTGATCCTTGTTCTAACTTCTTAAATTTCATAAAAATTCCTCCTATCTTGAATAAGAATAAAATACAAATAAATGCTTTAATTATTATAGACAAAGTCATCCATAAATAAAAAAACTAATTCATCCATAAGGACGAATTAGTCGTGGTACCACCTTAATTTATAAGTATAAAACTTATCTTAAAAACTATAACGCGTTACCGTATTTATCTTATCCATAAATCGCAACTTGAAAGTGATCTAAATATTTATTCATAATCTATTTTCACCAACCATAGACTCTCTACTTACTAATAAATATTCCGTCTTTCGCACTTGCTTTCCAAACTAATATAACATATTTATATCTTAATTACAAGATTCTTTTTTCACAAATGTTTTTAGAGAAGAATCGCTAGCTGATTTCATTTTTTCTTCAGCAAATGTTTTAAATACTAAATTAAGTATTCTCTCTTCTCTTGGTAAACCCAATTCATTAATAAAAGCAAAAGCTGCAGTTTTTTCCTCATCACTAACTTCATGTATTTTACCATCAACATTAACAGAAATAGTTTCAGCACGCACCGTTCTCTCACTATAAAGAGGACTAGTGGAAATTCCTAGTGTAAACTCTTGAACCTTTTGCAATTCATCATCAGATACAATTTCATTATTTTTACAAAAAGTAACAAATTGACCAAATGAAGCATCAGTAGCAAATCTAAAATCTAAATAATTAAATTTTCTAGTTCCTCCATCCAACAACTCTACACCACTCAAAATACCATCAACAATTCTCCTTGCTAATCCAACACTCAAATCAGGGTCTGGATTATTAGGTTGTCTTACTCTCTTTTTATATGCATAGTAAATTGGATCGTTTTCACATTTCAAAAAGTCAACTGCATGCTGCATATGATGTAGTGGTATCTGTTCTCTTTCAGCATAATCCTTACGAGAAATATAACTAGTTCCATTATATAAAGATATCATTTCTCTAGCCTCAGTAAGTCTTCTTTGTCTTGTCTCTTCACTAGTTTTTTCACGATAATCTAAAATATCATCATCTAATCTACCAGCAATTTTATCTATTATTGGTTCTAGTTTCATATCAGACTTTTGTTTAATAACTTGCATAATTTCTAAAGCATCATTTCTACTTAAACCCAATTTAAGAATACATTCAGCCAAATTATCTCCTTGACTATAAGAGGCACACATATCACCAAATAATGGCCATGAATTCTTCTCTAGGAATCTTATTGTATAAACATTTAATTTCTTTTTAAATTCTCTAGGTGGAAGAAACTTTCTAACACCATCACTAACAGCATACCCTAAATATTTATTAAGCGTTTTTCTTCTATCCTTAAAATCTCCTGCATTTAACTCTCTTAAAAAGTCATCAAGCAATTTTTCAGAACAACGCACTGCAACCATAGGATTAATATTCCATCCAATAAACTCATCTGTATTTTCAAACCAATTCCATAGTTTAGTAAAATCTTCTCTATCTTCTACACTAACATTATTTCTAATAAAATATTGATCAGTTTCATCAATACTATGCTGATGTTGAACCATTATATCATAGTATTTTTTATAAATATCTCTTCTTCTTAAAGACTCTTCTAAATATCTTGCAACAGCAGTTTCCTCATTTTCTATATGAACATCTTTTACAGAAGAATAATTTTCAAAGGACTTAGTAGAAGACAAAGAGCTAAATTTATATAATAAATTACCATTAATTATTCTCTCAAACTCACATATATCCAACCCTAACATATCATAAGAACTAATAAAATGAAGAGGGGTTAAAGCATAATCCTTTTTCATAAATTCCTTATATAAATGTTTAACTACAGCATCACTTTGTTCTTGTTCACTAAACTTTTCTTTACCTAAACTAAACTTATAAAAATTTTGTAATAAATTTTCAAATTGATTAGCAGAAAGTATTTTACCAGTTTTTTCATATTCATTAACAAATTTTACTAATTCATCACTTGTCAAAACTAAATCAGAAAAATCCAAGAAAAATGGATCATCAAAATCAAAATTTCTATAAGCAAAAATTGCCATCAAGTTTTTCTTTTTTTGTTCAGTATCACCACTCTTTAATAATTCTTCTATTTTCTCAAACTGATAAAAAGAATTAGAAAAGTTTGGAACATCACCTAAACAAAATTTAACTAAATTTAAGTTATCTTTATTAAACTCAACAGAAATGTCTTCGTTTTTCTCTCTAGCATTCATAAGTGCATTCATTTCTTCTGTACCAAGATAAAACTTCAAATAGTTGCAGAATCTCTCATAAACATCATCTAAAGCTTTTATATATGGATCATCAAGATTATCCTCATTAAGATTTTTCTCATAATCAATATAATTTAAAATATCAACAATACTCTTAATACCAACATAAAAATCTTTAAAAGACAAAATTGCATCAATTTTTTCAACTGTTGAAATAGAAAAAGGTGTCTTTTCTGGAAGGAAAAGTCCTTCTTCATACATATCCTGTTTGTTTTTTTCTAAATGTAGACGCATATACATTTCACAAAAATAATCAAAATCAATTACTCTTGTATCATATAAATATTTTAAAGCAGGTATGTAAAAGATTCCTGTTTCAAAAGTTGAAGCAAATTTATTGTGCCTTCCATTAAGAAATTTCATTGCCATGTCAAACATTTCCTGACTAGTAAGCTCTTTCGGAAAATAATCAACTAACAAATCATTAGCATATTGTAAGTCATATTGATCTTTAACATTAACTCCCTGTTTTACACCAAAATATTTACTTGCTTCATCTAATTCCCTACCAAATTTTTCAATTAATAAATTTTTTATAGACATCATGATATATCAAAACCTCCAAAATCAAATATCACATAAGATTTATGTGTCAAACGTATGCGTTATTATATCATAAAAAAAACATTTTATCAATAAAAAAACTAGCTCCTATTTTGGATCTAGTTCTAAAACCTCTATTTCTTCAACAACAGCCATTTGCTGTTCCATTATAATTTTTAATTTTCGTTTAAATATTTTCATGTTTTTTTCTAAAAGATCAGCTTTATTTTCAATTTTTTCTGCTCTAAGTAATGATTCATTAACAATTCTACTCGCATTACTCTTAGCATCACTAATGACCAGTTCGGCTTCTTCTCTAGCCATGCGTTTTATATTATCACCAGTCTCTTCTGCTTTTAAAATTGAATTTTTTAAAGTACTTTCTAAATTCTTATAATGCTCAAGTTCTCTTTTTAAAGATTCAATTTCCATTCTTTGACTCTTACATCTTTTAACAATGTCCTCAGTCTGAACTATTACATCACGAATAAACTGATTCACTTCATTACGATTATAACCATTTTCCTCATAACTAAACTTTTCCAAAATGATCACCTTACACTAAATCTATATTCTAGAAAAAATCATCCTCTGCATTTTCCTCTTTATTTTCTTTCTTGCTCTTGCTAGTAGTGCCCTTATTCATAGCCTCATCACTAATCTTACCCTCGACATTAACATTATTAGGTGTACATAAGAATATTCCTCCACCTAACTTTTGTAAGTCTCCTCCTATAGCGTAAATAGTACCATATAAGAAATCAACAATACGTTTAGCTTGATCAGGAGTTACTCTTTTTAAGTTAACAACAACAGCACTTCTATTCTTTAAATAATCAGCTATTTGTTGACTTTCAGAGTATGCTCTTGGTTCCAAAAGCATCATTTTACTTCCAGCCATACCATTTTCAGCATGATATGCTTCTCTTGAAGTTTTATAAAAACTTTCTTCAGTAGTATCATCACCTGTCTCTTCACTACCAACTAATTTATCAATAAATTTATTAAAAGCCATAAACTTACCCTCCATATCTTATTAAAAATATAATTACTATATACAATTCTAACATAAACACTAAATAATTTAAAGTATTAAATAATATTTTTATAACTCTTCACTTAAATTATTACCAGTAGAAACATTTATAAATTTATTATTATTAACTGGAACACTAGAAGTAATTTCCGCAACACCGAAATTATTAGTAGTATTTTCACTATACCAAACATTATTAATATCAACATTATTACTCATAGGTCTAGGATTAGGTATATCTATATACATTGAAATAGGAACCTTAAAAGCATTACCAAATGCAATACAGTTACCTGGTTTCAAGTTTTTCAATTGCTGTACTATTTCAATTGAAATATTTGGAACCATATTTTTAATATAATCCAAATCCTTTGGATGTAAAGTTCTAAGAATAACAAAATTAGTACACTGTGAAATACAAGTATCAGAAAGTTCACTAGGACGTTGTGTAATAAGTCCTAAGAAAATACCATACTTACGACCTTCCTTAGTAATTCTTTCAAATATATTATATCCAAGCAAATCAACATCATTATCCTTAATAACATATCTATGTGCCTCTTCAATAATAATATGGAAAGCTCTACTACCTCTAGGTAAAGTATTACTAGCAACATTAAACAACATCTTAGAAAGAATCTTAGTAATTACTTTAGCAATTCTATCATCAACATAGTTAATGTTAAAATTAACAATTTGACACTTAGAACCATCTTTACCAACTAATAAACTATCAACAAATTGCTCTCTTGTAATATAAGTAGGATAAGAGAAAAATTCCTTATATTCACTATTAACTAATGAATGTAATCTAACACTCAAAATATTAGCATAATCAAATACTTTAGAACTTTTTAAAATTCCTTCATTAATAAGAGCAAAATCCATAGCAAGTTCCAAATCAGTAAGTGTATAAAAAGGATTTAAATCATCTGCATTAACTTCTTCTTCAACATCAACTATATATCCGCTAATAAATTCAACTACTAATTCCATTTCTTGCATTTTACCAGTTTTATCTACATACAAACATTGCTTTAAAGTTCTGACATAACCAGGTTGAATAATTTGACTCTCTAAATTTAAATCAGGTGTATTAAATTTAGTAAGAACAGCAGTGACTTGATCTCTAATCTTTGTTGATTCATCACCAGATAACAATATATCCTGTACAGCCCTTGCAATAATATCATTTTTCTTCTTTATAACAGCATCAGAATTACCAGCAAGAATTGGTACTAAATTTAATGTCTTTTCAATTATTGGTAGCTGTGACGGTGTATTAGCATCTAAAAGTAGTGCTAAATCATCAACATCCAATAGCCACACTGGTATTCTTAATATTTCATCATTTATAGCTCTTGTATTAGTAGTGTAATATTTATAATTAAATGCTGGATTAACTTTATGTAAACCAGAAAAAGCATTGTTATATTCACCAAACGCATCAAAGAAAAAGAAATTAGCATTTTTAGGTACCTTTCCATTACCAATCATTAACCTTTGTAAAATTGAAGCAACAGTACAACTCTTACCTGAACCAGAATTACCAAGTACTGAAAAATGGTTACTAAAGAAATCATTAATATCAACATTTATTCTATATCCATCATAAACATTACTAGTACCAAAATTAGTCTGACCAGCAGTTAATTCTTGTTTACCAAGAATTAATTCCAATTCACCTAAATTAACAAGTCTTGTTATAGATTTAAAAGAAGGTCTTTTAGCAGCTCCAGGTATAAACATTGTATTCGTAAGTTCTCCAACAACAACAGCTGTAAGTTCTGTCAAAGAAACATTAACAATTTCTGCTACAATTCTCTTCTGTCCATCTTCAAAGACAACATGTAAACCAACCAAATTTGGTTGTTTATTAATATCAATAGCTAATTTAACTAAAACCCTATTATCAACAATTTCTAATATATTTCCTATCACTAGTAACACCCTCTTTTACCTTATAAAGAGTATATCAAAAAAAAGCAATAATTAAAAGTAATAATCAACTTTTTCATAAAAAAAATACTTTTCTTTTATGAAAAGTATTTAGTCTTCATATAATCCATGAAGCTTTTGTCTATCAACATCACTAATATCATCTAATTCCCAATTACCATCTTTATCCTTTGTTAAATTAAATGTAATATCATATTTTTTCTTATCAGAAACATCTTTTAATTTTTTTATTTTATAATCAATATACTTACTACTATTTTCAATAGCAGTATCTATTTTATCATTATTTTTATTATCTTTATCTGTAAATTCATCTTTATGCTCGCTATAATATTTTTTAGATTCGGCAATAGAAGTTGCATAATCATAAACCTCTATTTCCACATCAACTGTAGCATTATCACCCTTAATCTCTTCATTTTTTATTTTATAAGATAAATTCTGATATTGTTTTTCCATTAAACTACGATAATCTTTTTTTTGTGCATCTGTCATTGTTGTATCATCGGCTATTACATTATCTAATTGTGCTAAAACAGCACTATCCATGTTTTGATATTTACCAAGTAATTCTTCTACCTTCTTCGTAGGTGTGTTCATAGTATTAGTACAACCAACGGTAATAAGTAAAATTAATGACAAACAAACTAATATTTTTTTCATAATTTCCTCCCATTACTATCATTATCAAAAAATATAGTTTTATACATAAAATTACCAGTTTTACAAAACTTTAACAGTTATGTTCTTTAATATTAAACTATTTTAAAGGTTAATACTCCTAACCACTTTCATACAAACATTATTCATATTCTTTTAATTCTGTCAATATTCATAAAAATAATTCTTCAATTGCTATTAATAGTATATAAAGAATGCTAGTCCCCAAAAAAAGACATTTTTTATCAAAATGTCTATTGTTTATTATTCATATTTTTTCTTTTTTCTTTCATATATAATGAAGCAGCCACCAAATTAAAGATTAAAACCGTACTAAACGTATCCCACTGAAATTCACCACTAATAATTTGAAGTAATAAAAATGGTACAGAAATAATATCAAAAATAATCATCATTTTAAGGAATTTAGTTTCTGACTTTTTTCCATTAGGAATTTGTTGATTTTGATTATTCATCATACCGTTTTGATTGTTCATCATAGTACTTTGATTATTCATCATACCGTTTTGATTGTTCATCATAGTATTTTGATTGTTCATCATACCATTTTGTTGGTTTAATTTAAAACCACATTTAGGACAAAAAGAAACCCCCACTTCGTGAATTTGACTATTGCATCTTGGACAATTCATAACTAATTCTCACCTTCTATACTATATAGTATGGTAACATGAATAGAATACAAAAGTAAATATAAACAAATTAAAATTCACAATTTCCTGGTGTCCTAGGATAAGGTATAACATCACGAATATTTTCAACACCAGTTAAATATATCAATAAACGTTCAAATCCCATGCCAAATCCAGAATGATAGCAACCACCAAATTTACGTAGATTTAAGTACCATTCTAAGCCATCTTTTTCCATACCTAAATCATCCATTCTCTGAACTAATTTTTCATAATCTTCTTCTCTTTGAGATCCACCCATTAATTCTCCAGCACCAGGTACTTCTAAGTCAACCGCCGCAACAGTTTTTCCATCTGGATTTTGTTTCATATAGAAAGCCTTAATATCCTTTGGCCAATCTTTAATAAATACAGGACCATTAAAATACTCTGTAATATACTTTTCATGCTCTTTAGCAATATCTTCACCATATTCAGGCTCAAACTCCCATTTAACATTAGCTTTCTTTAAAATAGAAATAACCTCTTCATGAGTAACTCTCACAAATTTACTATCAACTAACTTATTAAGTTTTTCTATTAATCCTTTTTCAACAAAATTATCAAAAAATTTCATTTCTTCGCCACAATTATCAAGTACATATTTAACAACATACTTAAGCATTTCTTCCATTATATCCATATCGCCATCTAAATCACAGAAAGCAACTTCGGGCTCAATCATCCAAAACTCATTAGCATGAGTTTTAGTATTAGAGTTTTCCGCTCTAAATGTTGGACCAAATGTATAAGTCTTCTTATAAGCTAAAGCAAATGTTTCCGCTTGTAATTGACCTGACACCGTAAGATTTGCTCTTCTACCAAAGAAATCCTTACTATAATCAACCTTGCCAAGACTAGCCACCTTATCTAAATCAAGTGTCGTAACTTGGAACATTTCTCCAGCTCCCTCACAATCACTTGCTGTTATTAATGGAGCATGAAAATAAACATAACCATTATCTTGAAAATATTTATGAATTGCATATGCAGCAACACTTCTTACACGAAATACAGCATTAAACAAATTAGTCCTAGGTCTAAGATAAGCTTGTTCCCTTAAAAATTCTCTACTATGTCTCTTTGGTTGAATAGGATAATCATCCCCACAATCTCCAAGTAATTTAAAACTCTTCATTTGTACTTCAAATTCTTGTCCCTTAGCAGGAGAGTCAACTACTGTTCCACAAACTTCTATCGCACATCCCACATGTAAAGTCTGTACCTCATCAAAACAATCTAATTTATCATCATAAACAACTTGAACACTCTTAAAAAAAGTACCATCATTAAAATCAATAAAACCATATTCCTTTTGTTTACGATGATTTCTAATCCAACCTTGAAGTACTATTTCACTACCTTTATAATCATCAAGTCTTTCATATAACTTTTTAACATCTATTACCATATATTTTCCTCCTACATATCATAAGCAATTTTCCATGCTAAAATTCTCTTAACTGCCATATCAACAGTTTTAATATCTATTTTTCCATTATTAATAGCCTCATACACTGAATTATACATATTCTTAAAATCTGATGTAATAATTAAATCATTGCCAGCATTTATTGCTAAAACAGCAGCACTACCATCAGAAACGTAATCTTTAACAGCACCCATCGATAAATCATCTGTAATAATAATACCAGAAAACTTAAGTTTACCTCTAAGCTCACCAATAACTTTTTTACTCAATGTTGCAGGATACTCTTCATCCATACATTTAACTATATCATGAGAAACAAGTATTGTTGGAACCTTATTCTTTATTCCTTCTTTAAATGGCAAATAGTCATTATTAACAAAATTTTCATAACTTCTCTCATCTATCGCAATACCTGTATGTGTATCAACATTATTTCCATATCCCGGAAAATGTTTTAATGAAGAAGATATTGGTACTTCATTTGCATAACTAACCATTTTACCAATTAAATAAGCTGTGTCCTTAGCATTCATATTAAAAGTTCTATTATTAATAAAATCATTACTATCAGTTGAAACATCTGCAACTGGAGCCAAATTTAGATTAATTCCAAGACTTAATAATAATTCACCCTTTTCTTTTTCTACACTTTCTAATAACTCTTCGCCACCAGCTTCATAAACCTCTCTAGGAGAAGGAAACTTTTGACTTCTAAAATTAGGATATCTGCTAACACGAGTAACATATCCACCTTCTTCATCAACTGCAAATACTAAAGGTATTTTACTAATCTTATTCAAATTAGAAAGTTCCTCTTTGATAGATTCCTTAGTTTGATTATTAAAGTCCTTCGCAAACAAAACATAACCAGAAGCATAATAATCACTAGTCCAAGAAGGTACCATATCCTTATCATATCTAACTAAAAATAACTGTCCAACTTTTTCTTTTAAAGTCATATTATCAAGTAAATCTAAAGCCTTATCATAATACTTTTCAAACAACTCACCAGTACCAGACGTCTTTTTATCAACTATCTCATTACTTTTAATATTTCTATTTTCAAAAATAAACACCAATAATAAAACTACTAACACTCCAAATAAAACCATTAATATTTTTTTCATTTTTCTGTTCCTTATTTCATTATTTTTCTAAATTCTACCGGATTATTAGTTTCAAATAAAATATCTTTTCTAATAACCGGATAATACATCTTTAACCTATTAGCATGTAAATATAGTCTATTATAAGAATCCTTAATACCATATTTACTATCTCCAACAATTGGATTACCTAACGTTTTAAAAGCTACTCTAATTTGATTCTTTCTACCAGTTTCAATATTTATACTAACAAGGGAATACTGACTATTTTCTTTAATAACATTATAATTAGTAATAGCCTCCTTACCACCAGTTTTTACAGCATAAACCAAATTAGTTTTAGTCTCATTCAAATTTTGAACAATTCTATCACTCTTATTCTTTAATTTACCATGAACAACTGCAACATATTCTCTTAAGCTAACATACTCATTCCAATTTTCTTGTAATTGGTTTTTAATCTTTTCACCTTTAGCAAGTACAACAATTCCTGATGTATCCTTATCAAGTCTATGTACAATAAACACCTTTGAATTTTTATCACGACTTTTAAGATACTCTGAAACTATATGATATAAAGTCTTTTCTTTTTCTTTAGCTGTTGCAATAGTTAAAAGACCAGCTGGTTTATTAACAACAATAATATTATCATCTTCAAATAAAACATCGAAAGGTAATACTTTTTTATTTTTACTATCCGTATCAATAACAATTTCCATTCCATTTACTATCGGATAATTATATTGTCTAATTTTAACATTATTAACAAAAATTGATCCATGTGTTAAATACTGTTTTATTTTTTTCTTAGGCATATCCAAATTATCATATAAATATGCCAACAATTCTCCGTTTTCCTTAACCTTTAATTTCATATTACCTCCTCATTACCAATATATTATAATACAAAATTATATTAAATAAAGTTATTTTTTATAAATTCTTCTACTCCTTTATTTAAATTATCTAAAGTCTTCTTTTTAGAAACTTTCTTTACCTCTTTAATAGCATTATCCATTGCCACTCCACATCCTGAATTTTTAACCAGTAAAATATCATCATAATAGTCCCCAAATGATAAAACATCAGAAATATTTATTTTTCTTCTTGCACAAATCTTTTCTACTCCTAAAAATTTATTTATTGAAGCACTAACTATATCAACATAATAATTACCATTAACGTATTGTTCATTAAAACTAATCTTTAGCTTCAACTTTTCCAACCCAGTAATTACATCTTCTACCATATTTTTACTATCACATACAATTTCAAGTTTATAAATATCATTAATATCATCCAAATCTGTTAATCTAAACTTTCTATCTTTTCTACATGCATAAATATCATACCCAGAAAAAGTATTATAAATTTTTCTAATAGTTACAACTGAAATACTCTTCTTAAAAATAACTTTTTCTTTATTAACATCATAAACAACAGCCCCATTAGAAGCAATAACATAATCTAAAAATGAAAAATCCCTATTATAATATAAAATATCTCCTAAGCATCTACTGGTTGCAATAGTAAATAAAATACCCATTCTTCTCACTCTATCTATTTCCAACATCGTAGAAAGAGGAATAGCTAAGTCATCATCAACCAATGTACCATCAAAATCACTAACAATTAATTTATACATATTTACCTCCCTTTAATTTTTATTAAATCTTGTAATTGTACTAGTAGTATAACTTCAACCAAAGCCAGAGAATATCCAGCAATAATATCTGATGCATAATGAACACCTACATATATCCTACTAATTCCAACACCAATAATTAGAATTCCTAGTATTGTTGCACTAATATATTTTAACCAAGGCTTTTTTATTTTACTACAGGCAAGATAAAACAAAAAGCCATATACACAAACAGAAATCATTGCGTGACCAGATGGAAACGAATATCCACCTTGACTAATTAGTCTTAAAACATTAGGTCTATCTCTTCTTACTATATATTTAATTATTGTATTAACAATTACAGAGTCAAGTGCTGATATAATAAGCAACAAACCATTCTTATTTCTAAATATAAAAGCACAAACAGCAACAACAATAACAATAGATAAAGGATTACCGAGTACCGTTATAGTTTTAAAAAACTTATCTAATGCATCACACCTAAAACTAATAATGAAATTATATATTGCCTTATCAAAAACTAAATCTTTATCAAACAAAACTATGCCTAACATTAAAAGAAATATAAATAAAAATACACTAATTAAAATTAAATACTTCTTTTTCATTTTAATACCTCACTCAAATTATTTCTAACACACTCCTTATACACTTCAACACCAGGCTGATTAAAGGGATTAACATCAAACAAATATCCAGAGTAAGCTGCACTAAGCATAAAGAAAGCACATAGTTTACCAATATTTGCAGCACTTATACAATCAAGCTCTATAATGTTAGAATATACTTTTGCTTTAAAATGGGCATCAACTACAGAATCTAAAACTAAATTATTAATCTTATCAAGTTCTACATTCTTATATTTAATATTTCCGATTTTCCCTATTTTTATAAATGTCTCAAATATAATAGGATTACCCTCTTGAATAAATTGTCCAAGTGAATGTAAGTCTCTAGTTCCAATAGTTCCAACCGGAAAAATGCCCTTTTCATTTTTACCTTCACTTTCACCAAATAATTGCTTAATCCATTCTAAAAAATAATTAAAACTAGGTTCATAAACACTAAAATTTTCAATAAACTTACCTGTATCATATAAAGATTTACGAACACAAGCATATAAATAAGCATCATCTTTCAAACTAAGTCCATCCATAAAACCATCAATTAACTCTTCTATATCAATATTAAAAGATACTGGTAATAGATGAGCAGCTGTAATTAAAGAATATCTACCGCCTATATCACTAGGTATAGCAAAAGACCTATAAGAGTATTTATCTACTTCCTCCCTTAGCTTACCAGTATTCTGATTTGTTGTAATAATAATTCTTTGTCTTATCTCATCTTCACTATATTTTTTTAACATAAAGTCTTTTACTAATGAATAAGTAATTAAAACTTCCATAGTATTACCTGATCTACTAATAACATCAACATAAAAATCCTTATTTTCTAAATATTTAAAAGTATCATTAATCGACTTGCTAGACAAATTATTACCCAAATAAATAACCTTAAAATTATTATCAAAAATATCATTTATTGCAAGGCTGCCTAAGTATGATCCCCCAATACCAACAACAACTAAACACTCTGCATTATTTTTAATCTCATCACGTAAATTCAAAACATCCGTAACTTCTTGAACTTTAACCCGCCTAGTCCAACCAATCATTTCACTATTATTAAATTTTTCAAATATTTCTTTTTTTCTCACATAATTTTTTTGATAAATCTCTTTATTTAGACAAGAACCAGAATAAGTATTAAAATCAAATTTTATCATAAACTATCACCTTGTCATAATTATAGCAAAAAAAATAAGAAGTTTCTACTTCTTACTTTTATATGCATACTGTTTAACAGAAGGACTTTTAGAATCTGTATTAGCACCAAAGGCATCTAAGTAACGAATTCTTGAATCAACATAGCTTAGTCTTCTTTCAAGCTCTTTCCTAGTTAGTAATAATCTATTATACTCAGTACAATTTTCAATTTGCGTTTTTCTAAGCTTTTTCTCTAAATGATTAGGATCCCATGCTTCTTCTAATACTTCTTTACTTGGACAAATTCCAAGAGACTCTTTATCAACATCTGCCAACTTATTATGCAACATCAAACTTCTTGTTTCACCAAAACCAGACATTTTAGTAATTCCATCAAGTTTAGCCAAAACATCGCCAACAGAATGCATTCCTCTATTATGTAAAATTGTCAACATATCAGCATCTAAATCAATATCTTCAATTGGTATGACTCCATTTTTTCTTAAAATATCAGGAATTTTCTCTACAGGAACTTTATACTTATAAAAAACAGTACCCAATCCTTGAACAAACTCTTGTAATTCTAACAATCTAGTTTCACCTAAATTTCTTATCTTTCTAAAATCATCGTAGGGAACAATTAATAAATCCCCAATTGTCGCAATAGGATGGGATCTATTAGACCCAGAAAGTAAACAGCTCTTAAGACCAGCAGATAAACAACAATCACTTATCTTTTTATCAGCTATTTCCTCATAACTAGAATCATCAAGAAGACCTAACATAACATTCTCCCCTAGTAAATTATAACCCTTAGAATGAGCATCATCTCTTACTAAAGCATAATCATACCAATTATCAAAACTATCACGTATTTTCCATGCTGGTATAGCTAACATTTGACCATACGTTGAAATGTTAAACTTAGAACTAACTCTTTCAATTTTTCTATTAGAACAATCTAATTTAACATTTCCAATACTATCACCTAATACATAATTTTTACGCATAACTTTCATCTCCTTAAGAATTTAAACATAATATAAAATACACAGCTAATTTATCAAAATAGCTACTAATTAACTTCACTTTTAACAAAAATTTTAGGATCTACATCTGTTTTATTATGACAAATCATATTGTTAGCCCGTTCGACAAGAAAATCAATACCAGCCTTATCCCCTTCTAAATTACTAGTAATAATATTCTCTACATCATTAGGAGTTGTGTTAAAAAATTTAGAAATTGCCTCAATTGAGAATTGTTTACCATCAACCAATCCAAAATAGATTGACATAATCATAGTAGTTTTTACCCCTAACTCATTAATTACCAGTTTATACTCTGGCACTTTTATAATATTAATAAGTTTAATATAATCAGTTCTATTAAAATCATTACAAATTGTTACCTCATCATTTAAATAACTAACATTATCAACAACGTCATCTTCATCTTTCTCTTCTTTTTCTAAAGTCGAAGGGAAATTCACACTCTCTAATTTTTTCCTCATTCGCGGCATTAAAGATCCATAAAATCTAGAAGCATCCCTTTTACTAAGACCATGCGACACTGGATTTTCCAAATCATCACCATATCTTAATGTAAGTAAACTCCTTTCATCAGGATTAAGTGTACTAATTACAAAATCAATTGTCATTTTATCAAATTCATCAAAATACTCATATATAGACTGTAAATATTTACCCTTTTTACCAGTCTTTGGATATACTTTTTTCTTTCTCTTTTTCTTTTCCTCTAGATCTCTAAATTCTTTTAATTTAACAAGTGCTTTATCTGGATTATCCAAATAAACAGAAAACTTTTCAATATCTTTTGAATTTCTAATTAATTTTAAAGCTCGTATTTCTGACTGTCTTATACTTTCTCTAGAAACACCACATTTTTTTCCGATTTCTTCAAGTGTCCATAAATGTCCATCTAAAATACCAAATCTAAGTAACAAAACCATTTTATGTCTCTCACTCAACTTACAACTATTAAAAAACTCTGAAAGCTCAGAAGGCAAATTATTTAATACAACTTGCTCATCAACAGATTTATCATCATTAGGTATAAATGATTCTAATTCAGAATCTCCTTCATAAGAAACAAATGCATTAAGACTAACTGGCTCCTTACAAAGCTCTTCCATTTCTTTAACATAAGGAACACTTTTTCCAAGTAATTGAGCAATTTCCTCTACACTAAAATTCTTACAATATTTCTTTTGTAAATCATCAACAGCAGCCTTATATTTTCTCAACGTTTCAAATTTATGAGCTGGAATTCTAATAGTTCTAGAATCATTCGCAATAGCTCTACTCATAGCGACACTAATATAATACATTGCATAAGTTGAAAATTTAACACCCATCGTACCATCAAATCTTTCAACTGCTTTCATTAAACCACAATTTCCTTCTTGAATTAAATCCATAAATGGAAGGCCATAATTACGATATTTTTTAGCTACCTTAACAACAAGCCTCAAATTACTTTCAATAAACTTACTACGAGCTGCCATATCACCTAATGAAATTTTGTAAGCCAATTCTTTTTCATCCTCAGCAGTTAATAAAGGTATTCTTCCTATATCATTAAGATAAAGTTTTAAAGTATCAAGATCCTTAGAATTAGTATCATAAAAATCATCTGCATTTAATACTTCAACATTTTCCTCTACTTTAATGTCTTTTAAATCACAATATGTCAAAATCGAAAAAATCAAAAAATTGTTATCAAAAACTTCATTAGAATTTCCTTTAACTATATCTGCACGTTTTTCATCAAAAGCATAATTAATCATAGCTAAAAATTTATCATTACCCTCAATTAATTTCGACAAAGAATTAACATCTAATACAAAATCATATTTTTTAAAAAAGGCATCTAACTTTCTAAAAGCCCTAACGGAATCTTCATAATTACTAACACCAGGCAACTGTTTTTCTATATACTGTGATATAACATCAATAGACCTATCACCATCAGTTAATAGCTTTCCAACTTCTAAATCAACCTCTTTTTTAATATCATTTTTAACATATGATAAAAAATCAGAAGAAGGCCTACTCTTAGCGAGTACTTTAATTACTATATCAGAATACTCATCAAATGAAATACCAGTATATTCATAAGATTTATAAATACTTTTAATAGTTGGTAATAATTTTTCAAATAACTCATCAGTACTCATCTCCGAATAATTATCATAAGTTAAACTCATAACCAAATCCCCTTTCATAATTATAAACGCAAGAATCCCTTAAAATTAGGCATATTATACAGCAATCTTTAAAAAAAGTCAAAAAAAATAGCCATTACGGCTATTCATACCAATAATTATTAAGACTTTTTAACATTTACAAAATAATAATTACCATTAGAATCCTTTTTAAAAACAAAAATATATTCTTTAAACTCAGTATGATTATCTATAGTAATAAAACTATCTTTAAATTTATCAACAGTTTTATATGCTAAAACATTTCCATTGTCTATATCATCATATTTACTAACTATATCATTATAAATATCAAATTTTTCTTCACTCATAGGCCTAGAAATTCCAACATTAGTATATACATAAACATAATCGCCATCAAAAACATACTTATTTTTATATAATTCTACATTAAATATAGTACTACTATATCCACATCCAGTTGAATGATAAAATCTATCATTAGAAGAATCATAAGCATATATCATACAAGGAAAAGAAACATTAGTAAAAGGAACTTCATAACCATATAGTCTTTTACTTTCTTCTCTTACTAAATTACCATCAATTGCTACATACCCAGTTCCTCGAAAATAATCGGCAACATCAGAACTAATATTAACATTTAACTTTTTAAAAGTATTATCTTTATTATTCATTATCTCACCAGTTATGTACTACCAAAAAATAGAAAGAAGTTTTTGTTCTTTCTATTTTACGTCAACAATTACACTATGCATAGAATTATCATCAACAAGTTTTATATCAACAACAACTTTACCATCAAAAGTAATTTTTTCTATACCGGTTCTTTTTACTTCGATATTATAAACAGTATTCATATATTTATAAACTGCTTTGAATCCGTCCCAATCATCAGGAATACATGGAACAATATTTAAAGTATTACTATGTTTTTTAATACCTAATATATCATTTATTGCAAGTCTATAAAACCAGCCAGAAGAACCAGTATACCAAGTCCATCCACCTCTTGAAGGAAAACTAGAAGAAGAATAAATATCAGCCGCAATAACATATGGTTCCACTTTATATTTTAAAACATCATTGTCATTTAAACTCCTATTAATTGGATTAATCATTTCAAAATAATTATAAGCATCATCATATCTACCTATTTTAATTAAAGCCATGATATACCAACTAACAGCGTGTGTATACTGTCCACCATTTTCTCTTATACCTTTTGGATAATTCATAATATAACCAGGATTATCTAACGACTTAGAAAAAGCCGGTGTAAGTAATTTAATAATTTTTTTATCTTTATCAACTAACTTTTCTTCAACATTATTAATTACTTTATCAATTCTATTTTTAGGAATAACTGATGAAAGTATCGAAAAACTCTGTGAAATCAAATCAATTTGACATTCACTATTTTCATGGCTCCCTAACTTATCACCATTATCAAAATAAGCCCTTAAATAATAATTACCATCCCAAGCCTTTTTATTTAGACTTTCTTTTAAACTTTTATTAAAGGATACATACTGAGAAATATCTAAATAAATATCATTATCCTTAACAAGTTTAACAAACATATCAATAATACTGTATAAGAAGAAGCCCAACCAAACACTTTCGCCTTTTCCCTTTATACCAACTCTATTCATTCCATCATTCCAGTCACCACCGCCCATTAAAGGCAAACCATGACTACCAAGAGCTGACATAGATAGTTTTAAAGATTTAAGACAATGTTCAAGAAGTGTTTCTTTAAATGAAGAATAATCAAATATCATTGTCTTTTCATATTCATAATCACTTAAAATACTACCAGAAACATATGGTACTTTTTCATCTAAAATACTTTTATCACCAGTCGTATTAACATAAATAACAGTAGCATAAACCAACCATAGAAAATCATCTTTATAACGACTTCTAAGCCCGAACCTATTTCTATCATGCCACCAGTGTAATACATCACCTTCAATAAATTGATGTTCAGCATTAATAAGAATTTGTTTTCTAGTATAATCTGGATCAACCAAAACAATATTTACAGCATCTTGTAATTGATCACGATACCCAAAAGCTCCGGATACCTGATAAAAACCAGCCTTAGCCATAATTCTAGAAGATAAAGTTTGATATAAATACCAGTTATTAACCATATAATTGAAACTTTGATCACAAGTCTTAACCTTTAAAACACCTAATTTTTCACTCCAATATCTTTTAACATTTCTAAATTCCTTATTAACATTATCTATATTGCTATATTTTCTAACCAAAGCCTCACCTAATTCTTCATTTCGACAAGCAGAAAGTAGAAAGACAAAAGTTTTTTCTTGAAGTGCCCCAAGTTTTAATTTAAAGCCAATATCTTTAATAAGAATCTTATCACATAAAGCATAATCTATTTTCTCACTAGAAGACATGTAAACACAAACATCACCATAATTAATACTATAAGCATTACGAAGTTTTAAATAATTATTATTTCCCATAAACTCAGATAATATATGTCTAGCTGTCTTTTCTTCAAAATTACCAAGAGTTGGATTAATCCAATAATTAACATCAACTTCTAATTCACTATCATCTTTATTAGTAAGCTTAACTAAATATAATTTAACTGGATCATTTACTGGAACAAATTCTGTAATTTCTTTTTTCAAGTCTATAGTTTCACTTCCAAAAGTACTATAACCAATACCATGTACACAAACTTCTGGATTAAATATTAATCCATTAAACTTAAATCCTTCAGACTTGTCATTAACAACAATATCATTAGTCCAAGAAGTTATTTTAAATTCACTAGAACTATCAAAATACGTAAATCCAGCACCATTATTAGTAACAATAGTACCAAAATTCTCATTTGCAATAACATTACTCCAAGGAACAGGTGTATTTTTATTATAAATAACGTATTCCTCTCCATTATTTCTAAATCCACCATATCCATTATCAAATTTCAAATTAGAAGGTTTAGGAAGAGTCAAGTTAACTTCATTATGTTCAATTTCATAATCACTAATCTTATTATTTTTCTGTAACTCTAAAACAGCTTCACTTAAAGTAATATGATTTTTAATAATAAATCTAAGTCTTGGAACAACTCCAAGTAAATTAATCTCTTCTCTCGATAAACACTTACCATCAATTACTTTAATAATACCCGGAGTATGATAAAAGCTATTTACAGAATACATTCTATATATCTCATCATCTATCTCTCTATTAATAACTTCACTATACTGTTCATTTTCATTATTAACAATAACAATATCTACAAATATAGAATTATTTTTATAATATTCAAAAGCCTTTAAAATACTAAATACAAATGGCAAATCACTAATATCACTAATATCAACTAATATAATAGGTCTATCACCACTAATACCAAATTTCCATAAACCAGTCTGAGACAAACTATTTTTTCTTAATAAGTCCATCCTCTCTTCACTAACAGATATCTTTGTAGTTTGATATAAGTAATTAAGCATAATATTAAATAATCTTAAATCATCACCAGTAATATTCATACTTTTCATATTAAAGGCATTAGCTAAAGCTGCCACTCTAAATACTTTATTAATTTCTTTTGAATCACTATAGGATTTAATAATATCATTAATCTGTTCTCTACTTCTTCCAAAACCAACAAGTAAGTATACTTCCTTACTACTATTAGCCTCAACTACAATTCTATTTCTTATACTACTAACTGGATCTAAATTATCACCTGTATAATTACTAAGTTTAGAGTTTAAAGAAATAGGATTACTTACTGTATTACCTCTTCCAATAAATTTACTTCTTTCTGTTTCATAACTATATTTATCTAACGGATTATTAATAATTAATCTACTAACCATATAATTATTAACATTAGAGTCTCCTCTATTTTTTCTTTTCATAATTAAAGCATTATTTTTATTATCAAATTCGCTAGAAACAAACATATTATTGAAAGCTCTATGTGAAACATCATCCATATTTTCAGATAATATAACTTCTGTATAAGTTGTAAGTTCAAGCATCCTAGGAGAATCACTATTATTTTTAAATGTAATCTTTCTAATTTCAGCATGATGATTTGGACATACCACAATCTCCGTTGCGGTTGAAATAGACCCATCAACTCTTAAATATTTAATTTTATCGGATGCAAACACAACTTCATAATTATCACTACTTTTATTAACCGGTGCAAAAGTATTAGACCAAACATAATTAGTTTTTAAATCTTTTATATACATAAAGATTCCATAGTCTTGTTCTGTAACTTTTCGATATCTATTTAATTGTAATGTCCTATACCTAGAAAAACTATTTCCCCTATCATTCATAAGTAATGTATATTTTTTATTAGATAAAACTGATACCTCTGGCATATAAGATATATAATTAAAAGTTCTAATATCATTTTCAACTTTTTCTTTATTATAATTATATCTTTTATAACTAGCCATTTTCATATCAATATCAGTTTTCAATTGTACTTTTTCTTTAAGTAAAATATCAAAAGTTCTAATAGATACATTATTATGAAAATAGTTCTTAATCGCAAAAGCTTTTAGGTAATTAACAAGACCAATTAAAATCATTCCTTGATGATGTGCAAAGTAAGCTTGAACGACACCTTTATTATCATAATCATATGATTCAAAAAAGCCATACTTACCTAACATATTTAAATTTTTAAACTTCTCTAAATTACTAACAACTTCATCTGGGAATAATTCAAGTGCCATAATTGATGCATATGGAGCCAGAACAATTCTATTATTTTTATCATCTTTAGCTTTTAAATATGGAGTTGAAAAAGCCATATATTTATAATTAAGTGAATTATCAAGTTCATTATAAGCAGCTTCACTAATACCCCATGGTAGCTTTCTAGAGACCTTTTCTATATATTCTTTTTGACAAAAATATGCAAAATAGTAAGATTCATCAAGTAAAGTATTAGGATAATTCTTCATAAATAATAAAGGCATATAATATTCAAATGAAGTACCAGACCAAGAAATAAGTCCTTTACGCCCTTTATATGTCGTTAAAGACTTATCAAGACAAAACCAATGTTTAGCTGAAACATCACCTTTACAAATCGCAATATAACTAGTAAGTCGTGCTTCACTAGCAAATTTATTATAATTATAAATAGATAATCTACCTTCATTATCATCATAACCAATACTAAATACACATCTTTTAGTATATAACTTTTTAAAATTAGCATTATTAATTAGCTTGTCACATAGTCTAATTAATTTATCTTGATCAAATTTTTTAAGAAATTCTTTTACTACAATTACACCAGCTATAAAATTACCCGAATCAACTGTTGATACAAATCGAGGATTAATAACTTCCATAGATTTAATATCATACCAGTTATATAAATGACCATGCCATTTTTCTAAAGAATCAACACTTTCTAAAATATTTTTAATTAAAAATAAAGCCCTATCTTCATCAATAAATTTCATCTCATATGCACAAACAACACTAGTTAAAGAATACCCTATCGCTGTAGGAGAAGTCCTCATATCAAGTTTTATTTCTCTATTTTCTTGATAATTATCAGGAATTAAATAGTTATATTCCTCTTTCAAATTATCAGAAAAATACATCCATGTATCAAAGGTTAACTTTCTAAGCTTTTCACACTTTTCTTCACTAATTTCTAAAGCCCCATGATTAATAGTTAAACTAACTCTATATAAAATAACAGGAGCTATTAAAAATATAAAAGCAATTATATAATAAACATAACTCTTACTAAAAATCCCAAGTATAATAAAGATTAAACTACAAACAAAATTAGGAATAAAGTTTTTAATATAAGTAAGTAAATCACTATGAGCATTCTTTTGAACATCCTCTGCTGTAACCCAATTAAGCAAATTTTTATGAGATACAAAAAGTCTATATAAAGTTCTAAAAAAAGCATCTAAATAAAGTCTACTATAAAATGGAATATCACTAAAAGTAATAAAAGCTCTATATAATAAACTACGTCCACCAGCCAATAAATTCTTATAATAAACAGTCATCTTTTTATTATTTTTTAAAGATACTTTACTACTCAAAAAGAAAATAATTGAAATGGCTATTTCTAATACGACAAAGCCTATCCACCATAAATAATAATTAGTAAAAACAGAAAGTATCAAAATAAGTAACAAAGAAGGCATCAAAAACATTCTAACAATATTATCAAGTATTTTAAATTTTCCTAATAAATTAATTGGATTATGCACTTTTTTATTATTTTTATTTCTAACTGTATTAAATAACCAACCAATAATTTGTGTATCTCCTCTAGCCCAACGATGATGTCTAGTTGTATCTGTTAAAAACTCCGAAGGAAAATCATCAATAAGTTCAACATCAGAAACATAAGCAACTCTCAAATAATTACCTTCCAACAAATCATGAGATAAAATTAAATTATCTGGAAAAGTATTTTCCAAAACTTCATCAAATACTTTCAAGTCATAAATACCCTTACCAACAAAACTACCTTCACCAAGAAAATCTTGATAAACATTAGAAGCAACTGCTGAATAAGTATCAAAGCCACCTACTCCAGCAAATATTTGACTATATAAACTCTTATTAGTTGCCTCTATATCAACACCAACTCTAGGTTGCATTATTCCATATCCAGAAATAACTTTAGTCCTATCTTTATTTAAAACAGGTTTATTTAATGGGTGTGCCATAGCACCAACTAAGTTAAGTGCCGTACTTAAAACAAGTCTCGTATCAGTATCCAAAGTAATAACATATTTAATATCTAAATTAGTTTTTTCCAATGTATTAATATGAAAATTCTTCTTACTAGCACTATCACTCATCTTTCCAAGTAAGACTTTATTAAACTGTAATAAAGCTCCTCTTTTTCTCTCATATCCTAAATAACAATTTTCACTCTCATTAAAAAATCTTTTTCTATAAATAAAATAGAATAAAGAGCGCCCATATTTCTTATTTAAACTATTAGCCAACTCTTCACCATATAAAGATATTTCTTTATCACACTTTTCATCTTTTTTATCACTAGCTTTAGCGTCTCCTAATAACGTAAAATATAAATTATCAGATTTATTAATCAAATAAAATGTTTCAAGTACATCAAACATCTCTTTAACTTTTTTAGTATCACTAATAATAGTCGGAATTACAACCATAGTTGTAGCATCCTTTGAAAGTCCTTTAGAATAGTCAATCTTTGGCAAAACAGTTGCCGGTATGAGTCCAGTTAATAAAAAATTAATGACTTTGATTACTAATTGATTAATAGGCACTAAAAGTATTAAAAATCCTAACCATCTCATATTAATAAAATATTTAGATAAAAAGAAACTAATAATAAATGTTAAAAGAGTTATAACTAATAAATACATAATTGTTCTAAACTGATAATTTTTATTCCTAAATAAGTAAAAACCAATATGTTTATTTTCTTCTCTACTCTTTTTAAACAAACCATTCACTAAAGATAATTCTGTAGTCCTCTTAATTCTAGTTAACTTTCTAATTTGCTTGCGATAAATATCTTTAGATTCAACAGTCATCTTTTTATAAATATCATCTTCTAATAATATTTTTTCAACAACCGAAACTTTTTCATATAACTCTTCATCACTAAGTTCAAACAAGGCTTTTATATCATTAAAAATATTAGAAACTAATAAATCATTATCTATTTTTTGTTGATGAAAATCATTAATAATTTCTTTTAAACTAATATTTTTTGTTCTAAGTAATTCATTTATTTCTTTAAACAAAGAATTACTTCTAGATCCTAATTTTCTAAGTTGTTGATTCAACTCATATATATAATACTGATTATTAGAAACATCAAAATTATTATTAATAAACTCATCCAGTTTAACATTATCTTTATCACAATTATCTATTATTTTAGCTATTTTCTCTTGTATAATAAGTTTATTTTTTTCATCATTACATAGTAAAACTAATTTTTCTGTATAAATAAACAATAATAAATATTTAATTGCAGAAATTTCTCTATAAGAAAAGTTAGTGTTATTTTCTTTTTGATATGCCTTTAAAGAAGAAACTAATGTTTTAAATGAAACACTATAATTATTTGAAATTGCTATCTGTTTTAGGCAATAATAAATACTATTAGTATGACTTAACTCTTTAGTTATATGTTTTTTATCATTACTAATATTTGTTTTATGCTCTGCAAGCAAATAAAAATTATCAATAATCCACTCATTGGTAATTCCGACATAACATGCATTCTTTGTTTTATTAATCAAATAATTATAATAATCATTTATTTTTTTAAAGTCTTTAAAAAATTTAGATAAAGCATCTCTCATAGCATCAACTCTCCTATTAAAATTATATCATAAAACTCCCAAAATAGACTATAGAAAAGCCCTAAATAAAGATAAAAAAAACCTTGTAAAAACAAGGTTAATTCTCTAATGGCGGAGTAGGAGAGATTTGAACTCTCGCGCCAGTTGCCCGACCTACACCCTTAGCAGGGGCGCCTCTTCAGCCTCTTGAGTACTACTCCATCACTCACATTGCGTCCGCATATATAATATTACATGAAATTACCATTTATGTCAACAAAAACTTCTAACTTTAAAAATTGAACAAAAAAAAACTCCCATCGGAGTCATGTCTCAAAAATTGGTGACG
>ULWY01017765.1_pt1 | contig 72068 bp, 59 predicted proteins | sample 1960761 | NCBI WGS metagenome assembly ULWY01 (sample SAMEA4835824, study PRJEB28245) | human gut metagenome | biome: gut microbiome; material: fecal sample | place: Denmark | collected 2008 | reverse complement strand
ACCTGGCATAGCATATGCACCTCTCTTTATTAACTATATATTTCCTTCTCTCTTATAAAACGGTATTGCCCGTGCGTTCTTTTGGTATACGTTCAAGAGCAACTTATTCCTTTTATCCTTTGCATAATTCCTATGCATGTTTTCCGTTTCAAAACTCTTCGTCTTCATCGATTTCTTCATCCGGCTGAATCTCACAAACAAATTCGATATTCCTTTTGCCGAATACATCTGTCAGATAAGTAATCTCTTCTTCATTCATTGTAAAAAATGACCATTCATTCTCGCTGACAGTTATTTTCTCCTGTTCTGTTGTCGTCACCTCCAAGGTGATAACACTCAAACTCCCCTTCCCTGTTTCGAACAGTCTTATCATTTGTACCTTTGCCAGATCCAGCGCAGTCAACTTTCCACCATATACAGATACAAGAAAGTTCTTTGTCAAATAAATCCTAAAATCATTAAACCAAAGAGCTTCCGGCTGATTACATTCTTCGTCAATCTGCTCTGCCAATGGATGTCTGTATTTTTTTATCGCACGCACTTGTATGAATACCATCGAAATTCCAATCAATATTAAGATGCCGCCGATATCCAGATTCACAAAATATCCTTCCTTGAGTATTTTTCCATAGGTAAGCTTCGTCATACATATATAAATAAATTTGTAATTGATATACTCACTTATTATTTTTTTAACGTTCTCGTCAGTCACAACTTTCGTCATGCCTTCCACTCTTGCCGTACCGTTCTCTTCCACTCTCTGCTTCAAATCTACGAACTGTTCCGGTTGCATCTCTACAATATAGCTTTCCTCAGCGGTTGTTACAAGGTAATATCCTTCATATTTATTTTCCGCCAACTTCTCCGGTACCCGGATAATATCAATATATGCTGTCTGATTCGCAGGATTGGATTCTTCCTGTAATACCAGTTCAAATGGTCGGACATAATCCATCTTTCTCTTTGTCTGAATCATTCCAAATCCCACCAATAATATTCCTATCACTAAGAGGATCTTTCCAATTGTCCGCCCTATTTGATTTAATTTGTATTCTTCTTTTATATGCTTATTCGTATATTTCATGTCATGTATCCTCCTACACTTGATTTTTCAGTCCGGCAAAACGGAATTATAAATACTTCATATATTGTCGCTCCTTCAAACTTCGATTGTTAAACTTAATTCATTTATTATACCTTATATCGGCAGCTTTGCATACCCATATCTTATGTCATATTTCTGCGATACAAAAGAACTAATTTATGAAAACGTGCGACAGTGTTGCGCGTTTTCATAAATCTAGCATATTAAATACAGCTATCATTCTTCATAAACTCCATATATAATACCCTCGCACCGGCTGCTTGATCACGTTTCGCCGTTCCAGCTCATACAACACACTGATTGTCGTCGATACACCAAGTCTTGCCTGTGCGATCACATCATCCACATGTACCGGATCTAAGCCTAGAAGGTCATATACGGTCCGTTCTGCGGTTGTCAGGTTATCCCGTGTTTCACTTTGTTTTTCAGCACTACCGGATGCAGCACCGCTAACATCATCCATATTCAGGCGTTCCTCTCCCCACAGATCAAGCAGGATATCCTTCGGTCTTGTCACGCACATCGCACCCATCTGAATCAGGTGGTTTGTACCCTCACTGAATGCATCTAATACTCTGCCCGGCAGAGCGTACACCTGTTTTCCCTGATCAAGTGCCAGATCTGCTGTAATCAGAGAACCGCTTTTCTTCTTGGCACAGGATACTAAAACACCATCCGACAGTCCGCTAATGATCCGGTTTCTGAGCGGGAACTGAAACGCAAGCGGCGGTACATCCAGACAATATTCGGATAGAATCAATCCCCGTTCTTCAATCTGCGCGAATAATTCGATATTCTCGCGCGGATATGTGACATTGATCCCGCAGCCAAGCACTGCAATCGTATAGCCACCTGCTTCCAGACAGCCGCGATGTGCCTGACCATCGATACCCCTGGCCAGTCCACTCACAATCTGGATTCCTGCCTTCGCAAGCTCCCTCGCAAAGATACGTGTCGTTTCTTTACAGTATGTATCTGCATTGCGTGCACCCACAATCGCAACCGACTGATTATAATAATTGATGCTCTCCCGAATTTTGCCACGCGCAAATAAAATCTCCGGTTTATCGTAGATATTTGTAAGCTTCTCCGGGTATAACGGATGCCCCGGATATAAGATCCGGATGTTTCGTTCCTTTAATCGTCCGTATACTTCATCCAGATAATTTGTATTTTTGCGAAGTAAAAGCGTCTGATATTCCACCGGTTCAAATTGCTTCGCCAGCTCCTTCTCAAGCTCCGATACCGATTGCTCTATAGCCTGCTCTACCGTACCATACCGTAGGATCAGATAATATTTTACTTTTGATGATATCTCATGATTTCCATATAGCCAAAGCCTTGCCATCTCACTTCTAGTTTCCATACAGAACCTCCTTTGCAAATACATCCTGATTGCGGTAAAATGCCGCCTCCTGCAGATGTGCATGTTCAATCTCTTCACTGCCAGCCAGATCTGCGATCGTGCGGGCAAGTTTTAATACCCGGTGAACACCCCGGACAGATAATTCCTGTTCTTCAAATAACTGAAGCACCAGCCTTTTTCCTTCCTCCGATAACGTGATATATTCCTCCAGATTCTTTCCATCAAGCTGTGAATTAAACAGCAGTCCGGTTCCGGCAAACCGTTCCTTCTGCATCTGTCTTGCCTGTTCCACCCGTGCCCGGATTGTCTTTGAAGATTCCGTTTTCTGTTTGGAGAAAAGCACCTCCTGCTTTACGCCTTTAACCTCCATCCGGATATCGATCCGGTCAAGCAACGGTCCGCTTACCTTGCTTTGATAACGGCGGATCTGCTGTTCCGTGCAACTGCATCTACGATAATCCGGGTAGTTCCCACACGGACAAGGATTCATCGCCGCCACAAACATAAAATCCGCTGGGAATTCATACGACGCCTGCACTCTCGATATCCGGATTCTACGGTCTTCCAAAGGCTGGCGCAGCACTTCCAACACGGGTTTGGAAAATTCCGGAAGTTCGTCCAGAAACAGCACCCCATAATGTGCAAAGCTCACCTCCCCTGGTGTCGGAACCCTGCCGCCACCGATCAGTGCATATTCCGAGATTGTGTGATGTGGTGCCCGGAACGGACGTCTGTGTATCAATCCCCCTTCCGGCGGTAACATCCCTCCGACACTGTATATCTTTGTCACTTCCAAACTTTCTTCGAAGCTCATCTGTGGCAGGATCGTCGGCAGACGCTTCGCGAGCATGGATTTCCCTGCGCCGGCAGCACCGGTCAACAACACATTGTGAAATCCTGCCGCAGCAATCTCCATCCCCCGCTTGATGCTTTCCTGTCCTACTACATCAGAAAAATCAATATCATACAGATATTCCGATGTATCCACAGCCGGTTGCTCGACATTCGTATTCTCATATTCTTTTATTCCCTGAATATACTCCATGGTCTCCTTCAGGCTTGAAACACCTATAACCGATATTCCCTGCACCAAAGCAGCTTCCTGCACATTTTCTTTTGGAACAATGCAGCTTGTCATACCTTCTTCTCTGGCACAGATGACCATCGGAAGAACGCCCGGAATCGCTTTTATCGATCCGTCCAGGCTCAGTTCTCCGAGCACCAACGTCTGTTCCATCGGTAATTCCGCTGTTACGCCAAGTGACAGAAGCACGGCTGTTGCAATCGCAAGGTCATATCCGGAACCATCTTTTCTCATATCTGCCGGGGATAAATTAATTGTGATGCGCTTCGGTGGCAAATGGAAGCCTGAATTCTTAAGCGCAGTCCGCACGCGTTCCGATGACTCCCTGACAGACGATGACAGATATCCAACCATGGTAAATACAGGCAGACCATCATTCACATCTGCCTCCACATCGATCATCCGTCCGTCCACACCGTGAACCGCACAGCTTTTTACTTTACTAAACATATTCGCTCCCTTCTTCTCCAAGGGCGCTGACCAAGTTTATAGTATAAAAGAAAAGAACATCTGTCAACGAACAAAGTCTGAAACTTTTGTGAACGTTGCAAATGTTCTTTTCTATGATAGGTACCACTATTTATCAATACTTATTTCTTTTTCTGTACACTGTATCCGAATTTGCCAACATAATCACCAAGCGTAAAATACTGTCCGTGGGAATATGCAATCAAATCTGTCTTATTCAGGTCAAACTTTCCTGTCTCATCCATATATTTCTCATCCGCAAGTACGGCTGTTACCTCAGCTAAGAACATATCATGGGAGCCAAGCTCAATTACCTGTGTGACCTTACACTCAATATTGACCGGGCTTTCTTCAATGACAGGTACCGACACTGTCTGTGCCTTGCCCTTCGTCATTTTCATCTCCGCGAATTTATCTACATCTCTGCCTGATTTCACACCACAATAGTCCATCGCATAGCACAGATCCTTCGTCACTAAATTGATGACGAACTCTCCGTTTTTCGTAAGTAATTCATGTGAATATCTTGACTTTCGTACAGAGATCGATACCATCGGTGGATCGGAATTGATGGTTCCCGTCCATGCGATCGTGATAATGTCATCGATTCCATTTCCATCACCGGTTGTCACCATAACCGCCGGTACTGGATACAACATATTTCCCGGTTTCCAAACCTGTTTTGCCATTTTCTGCCTCCTGTTTTTTTATCTATTCAGGTAAATCAAAATACAATCATTCCGTTATTCCAGCAGACTCCGGATCTCCTGCATCTTGTAGTCCATCGCCGTAATCGTATCCGCGCACTTTTTTAACTCCTTCGCAATAATCTCCGGATGCTTCAGATTGTCCTTCTTATACTTGAGCTTATGATCAAGACTCGCCCAGAAATCCATCGCGATTGTCCGAAACTGCACTTCGACTTTCATATATTTTTTCTCATTTGACAAGAAAATCGGAATCTCCACAATCAGATGCAGACTTCGGTATCCGTTTGGCTTTGGATTCCGTATGTAATCCTTCACACATACAACCCGGATATCGTCCTGTTTTGTCAAAAGCTCTGATACCGTATAGATATCCTCCGGGAACGAACAGATCACACGTACACCTGCGATATCCGTCAGGTTCTCCTCGATATTTTCTATCGAGATTTCCAGACCTTTTCGTTTCATCTTCTCCACGATGCTGAGTGGTTTTTTCAATCTGCACCGGATTGACTCAAACGGATTTCGATTATACTGTGATGCAAACTCAGTATTCAACACCTTCAGCTTTGTCTCAATCTCCATCAACGCACACTCATAGTGCATCATAGATTCTATAAATGGCTGCATCGTCTGCAGCACCTTTTCCGGGTTGTCGGAGTTCATCAGAAGCTCCATACTCATATCTGTACTCCCGTTCATGTTACACACCTCTATTCTTACGAATCGTTTTCATAAATAATTCCTTTAATTTCCGGTCATAATCTCTGCCGATCTTATTCAGTGCTTCATGGCTGACAAATCCACCTGCCATCGCAGCATGTCCACCACCGGAACCAATTCCATCCAACGCCTGATAGATTAGTTTTCCTGCATCCACATCTGCCCGCTCACTGCGCACAGAGAATTTAATGCCATCCGAATTGATAGAGTAGACAACGGCTACATCGACCACATCCAAGGACAAAATAAAATCCGATATGATCGCAACAAGGGAATTCGGGCACTCAAATGGAATGTAGGTGAATCCAACATAATCAAACACTTCGATATGCTCGATTGCCGCACCATACGCCTTCAGATCCTGAAATTCTATCGTGGAATTATACATACTGTTCAGTTTTTCCGTACTGATATAATCGAACAGATATGCCATCATATCCATATCAAACGCGGTTGTTCCACGCACAAAATCTGCCGTATCCATCTTGATTCCATAAGCAAGTGCGGTCGCAACATCCTCATCCATCGGCACACCGCTTGTCTGAAAATACGACGCAACAATGCTGGCACAGGCACCAACAATACGGATATCCTCGAACTTGTAATCCTCTGTCTTCACAAACACCGGATGATGATCGACACATGCCACCTCATTGCCCAGAAGATCTGTCGTATTTGCATTCGGTTTCTGACAATCGACATGCACGATATAGTCCTCCGCCTGCATGTCCGGGATGTCATCATACGAATAAATCTCGATGCCAAACGTATCCATCATCTTTCTTGTATTAAACCGGTCAATACTGCCGACATAACAGATGGTCGATGTAATTCCATAATATTCCAGATATCGCTTCAAGCCAAATGCACTCGATATCGCATCCGGGTCCGGGAAATTATGTGTTTGTAAATATACCTTATGTCCTCTCAGAAGTTCAATCAACGCCTTCTGTTTTTCTTCTGCCACTTGCGCCTCCTGTTAACAATCAAAGCACAGCAATACATACGCTAAGATAAGCATTGCCGTCACTAAAACAAACTCGCAAAACCCACTGACAAAATACGAAAGTATCATGCCAATCGCCATAAATAAAATCGAATATCCAAATAATGCCTTCAATGCCGCCTCTTCATCATATTTGTTCTACTACATACTATGAGACAAACGGAGTGAAAAGACGTAATTTCGTTCAAATCCTAGTTATTCTCACTTGCCTGATCAATCGCTTCTTTGATTTCTGGGCTGTCAATATCCACATCTGCTTTCTTACCCATGGCTGTTGCAATCTTATCGACAACCTCTGGAATCATGTCGATCACCTTGCTTACCGTGTCACCCTGCTTGACTGGAATCATCTTCGCATGTCCGTTCTGGATCACAAGTACCGCAGTTGGAGACATCTTACCGCCCATTCCGCCTCCAGCAGAGTTGGAACCGCCGTTTTTGCCAAATGCACCGGCAGCTACACCAAAATTCACATCCACCAATGGTAAAATAATTGTATCGCCTACCTTCGTTGGCTCGCCAACAACTGTCTTCGTTGTAAGCAGGGAATCCATCCCCTGAAATAAAGAACCAACTGTCTGATTAAAATCATTTGCCATCACTCATTACCTCCAATTTCTATATTATCTTACTGATTCATTACTTTCTTTGCAACTTTTAGTGTCCTCCAGATATTGATATTCAAGACAATCCGGAGCAGATATCCAAGCCGGATTCGGCCTTTCAGCTTCACATCCAGTTCCAACACCTTCTGTTCAAAATCCGGCTGCATTGACAGCCCTTTTTGATATACAAACGGCAGTAAGCTCAAATATCCGGTCACCTGCCCGGTCTTGTATGGCTCATCCATGCCGTAATGCACATAGCCCTTTACCTTGCGTGGCAAAATATGTTTCAATGTCCGCGGAATATATTTTTTCAGATATTCACGTGTCTTTACCGTACACGACAGATTCCAGAACTTCTGCAATCGCCGGAACTTTTTCTTCGCAGTCGCTGTCTTTTTCTCGATCTTGTCAGTCACACGCTCTGCGACCTTTCCTGGTGTGTGATTTATCACAAATGTCCAGACTTTCTTAATCTTCTCCCACACCTTCCGGCACAATATCTTCAATCTGCCCGATTGCTTCTTTTCTTCTTCCGACAGATCGTCCGGTTCGTCCAGATCAAAGATTTCATGCTCTGGTGCTTCCTCTGTCTTTGTTTCTATATCATCCTCATTTATGTCTGTCTCTGGAAGTGGTATCGTCGGAATCTCTGTAATAGTCCCATCTGACTCATCCGTTTTCTCCGATTCACTTATTATCTTCTGTGAACTATTTTCTATACTATCCTTTCGCTTTACCGGTTTCTCACAGATTGCATCATCGTCCTCATCCACGTCGATATCATCCCACGCGTCGTCGAATCCCTCATCAGCGAGATGTTCCACCTCACGCTCTGCTTCTTCTGCCTTCTTCTTTCCAAGCCTAAACCATAACAGCCGTATCTCCTGTTTCAGTTTATCCTTCTCCCGGCTCTGGTCATACAACACCCGGACACTTAAGATCAGATACCGTACCTTTGCTTTTGCCTGTAATGTCTTCCCACCCTGATACGAGATATCTGCCTGATACCGGATCGGGCAAAATAAAATCAGCATCACAAGCAAGAGAAGCATTCCTATGATACCAAGGAGGATCCATCCGATTATTTTTAAAATAAGTAACAATACATGCAGCATTCCTTACCTTACTCCTACCTGTGGTTCTTTCACTTCTATCAAAAGAAAAAATCCTCTACCTTCCATTCTTCCCCGGTTTCATCATACATATCCTGTATGATCTGCAATACGAGCTGTTCTGCCACTTCTTTGCCTCTTGCAAAGCCGACAACCCGTATCCGGGAATCCAGCTTCCTATATGGTTTTTGTAACAACTGATTATATGGATAAATCTCCAGCAATCCATCCTGCAATAACGGCAACACGATCACATACAGATTCCGGACAGGCTTATGCCGCCTGATTCTTTTCCTGATCCGTGCCTGTTTTCGCTCTGTAAGATTGTATGTATAACATTTATCAGCAAAAATCACGATTACTCCTCTATCATCTCTGAAATCAGCTTATTACATGCCATAAGTTCGCTGTCATCCTTACAATTCTCAATTACATAATCAAAATAATCCCGGATCTCCTGCTGTGTATTCATGAAGATCGGCATTGCAGCAAGAAGCTTACACATCATACTACGGTAAACCGGTCTCTTCACACTCGAAAACAAATCGCCAAGTTCCTTTACAAGTGCTTCCTTCTTTGCTGTGATATACGCATGATCTGCGGTTTCTGTCTTTCTAGAAACCTTGTCAAGATCAATAAACAAGCTTGTAGAAAGCAGCTTGCTTACCTTATCCAGACGGTCAAATGTCTCTGTCAGTGCAAGGCTTTCAATCTGCTCGGCTTTTCCAACGCGAATCTCATCCAGCACTGCTTCCAATATCACGATAGATTCATACACGCGCTCCTGCACACCTTCGATTGTGAAAAACTCATCCATCACCTCATCCGGTAACTGATCGATCGTCTCTGCCTTTACACACGCCTTGATAATGCGAAGTGCTGCTGCATACCCCGGTACATCTTCTTCGTTCTTCTCATATGCTGCATCAATCGTAAGTAGGATCGTATACACATCATTTATGACTTCCTGTAATAGCATAAACGCTGACACTTCGTTGTTGATAATCGTCGCAGCCTGATTCAGACGCTTCGTCAAATCTTCAAACTCCGGCAGCGTGAGTGCCGCATAATCAGCCTCTGCAAGATCGGTATAAACATGATATAAAAATGGATACTCCGTCTCAAATCCCTTTGGCTTCTTCAAAAGCACTGCACTGCGCAGCATATCAACAAACTCATCCACAGAGGTTGTCTCGCCCTCCTCATAGATATTGAGTGTTGAATTGACAATATCATAAAACTTATTCTTCGTCATACGAACCGGAAGCTGCGCCATCAGAAGCTGTAATTTACTGTTTATAACAACCGTATCATTCTCTGCAAATACATAGGCAAACATCTTCTCAGAAAGCCCTTTTGCATCAACCGGTGCCACTTCATCACGCACGGCAGCCTCCACACGGTTTAACACATACTCATAAATCTCATATGCATCCGTGTAAGCGGTCAGAATATGCATCTTATATTCTACATTGCTACGAAGCTGTGCGATTGCTTCCATAGAATCTTCGTCCACTGCCTCGCGCTTAACCAGATGACGGTCTAACAAGCCTGTCAGAAGTGCAAAATATTTGCAGACATCCGTGTTCTTGTCATCCTGCTCATCACAGACTTCCTTCATCGTGTAATAATTCATGCTTCCTTTTACAGTCGCATAGCAGTTATACTGTCTTCCAAGCAGTTCTGCATATTCTGGAAGTTTCTTGTCTAAGTCTTTGTCTCTCTGTATATCTGTCACTAATTTCTTACATGTTGCTATCATTATATCAGTCTCCTATTTCACATGCTCATGCGTAAATAAATGTTCGTTACAATACTCATAATTTCCGTTACATTTTGAGCAGAACCGAAACTCCAGATCATCGCCATCCCGCTCCGTTCTTCCACAGATTGCACATTTGTGCTTCGTGATGTTCGATGGATATCCCATCTGCTGTGCCTTGTGACGCCGGTCTGCCTCTCCGTTTACCTGTCGAGAGAGATTCTCCACGCGACGATCATAATCCCGTTTTCTTCGTTTCGCTGCCGCCTTGCTGTTCGAGCTTCGCATACCGACACCCCGCCCCATAATCAGGTAGAATATAAAGAAATTCACCAGATACGCAATGATGGAACCACGGTTCAACGTACTTGTGGTTGGCCGCATAAATTCATATGCCATCAATCCCATATCTATAACTGCGACCCAGAAAGCACGGATTGGAATGAAAAACATAAACAACACACGTGCATCCGAATACATCAGTGCAAACGCTAAGAACAATCCATAATCAAAGTAATACATTGCCCATATTCCAACATCCATCATGCCAAGAATGGAACCATTTGCATAATAGTAAATACTGATGCCTAACATGATGACCGTATTCCAGAACCATGCACCCAATATATACAGATTAAACATAAACGTTCCCATCGCCTGTTCGATCTGTTGTCCAAACAGAATCAATATAAAGATCATCAGTATTCCAACTAAATTCAAATCTCCCGGTGGTGAAAATACCCATGTAAACAATCTCCAGAACTCATGCTGTTCCAAAATCGCATATGGTGAAAAAACAAGCTTGACAGCAAACGTCGGAACAAACGCCCACAAAACATACGAGATTGCCATCACAACCGCAATCTTGATTGGGAGATTGCGGATTGCGAATCTTCCAAATTTTTTCTCTAACTTTGCAAAAAAACTCAAATTAAATTTTCCTCACTTTCACTTTGCATATCAATTCGATATTATACCCTATATACATAAAAAAAGCAATCGCCACGCGCGGATTCTCCGTCTGTGGCAATCACTTTTCTCATACACTTCTATCCCATTTTCACCAATCTGTTTCTATGACTGTTTTTCTTTCTCCGGCGGGATCCGGATGATCGTTCCAAGCGGCACCCGCAGATCGTAAAGCTCCCGGTTATACTGCATCAGATCCGCAATATCCGTATCAAATTCCTGGACTAAACTTCCAAGTGTCTCCCCAACCTTCGCCGTATAATAACGCCTCTCTTCTTCCTCGTACACCTCTGTCGGAATACAGATTTCATCTCCCGGCTGCAGATTATAGACATTGACATATGGATTCTCTTTCAGGATATCAATCAGGCGGACACCATACAGTTTTGATAATTTGTACAGTGTATCTCCGGCAACGACTTTGTGTACCGTTCCCTTGCATTCATGCTCCATACCGCATATCTCCATACTCATTTCTGATTATTCTATTCTTAATAGGAAAAAATGTTCTTAATTTTTGTGTTGAAATTCATGATTCTTTCCTATATAATGTCAGATGTCGAAAAATGCAGGAATATAAATAGTGAAAATAGTAAAAAAGAGGTAAGCATTTCATGAAGAGATTAGGAATCGATATTGGTTCGACCACAGTCAAGGTTGCTGTGATCGACGAAGAACATAACATATTATTTTCTGAATACAAGCGTCACTTTGCGAATATCAAAGAGACATTAAAGGAGCTTGTAGAACATGCCAGCAAGGAGCTTGGAAATGTTGAAGTTGCTCCTACGATCACCGGTTCCGGTGGACTTGCATTGGCACAGGTCATCGGGATTCCGTTTGAGCAGGAGGTTGTCTGTGTATCAGAAGCTCTGACTGACTATGCTCCACAGACGGATGTTGCGATCGAGCTTGGCGGCGAGGATGCCAAGATCATCTATTTTACAAACGGTGTGGAACAGCGTATGAACGGTGTATGTGCCGGCGGTACTGGTTCCTTTATCGACCAGATGGCATCCCTGCTCCAGACAGATGCTTCCGGACTGAACACATACGCGAAGGATTATGATACGATCTATCCGATTGCCGCGCGTTGTGGTGTATTCGCAAAGACTGATATCCAGCCACTCATCAACGAAGGTGCAACAAAGCCAAACCTTGCAGCTTCTATCTTTCAGGCGGTTGTCAACCAGACGATCAGTGGTCTTGCCTGTGGTAAGCCAATCAAAGGAAATGTTGCATTTTTAGGTGGTCCTCTCCACTTCCTCGACCAGCTCAAGGAGGCGTTCGTACGGACACTGAATCTGACACCGGAGCATATTATCGCACCGGGACATTCGCATCTGTTCGCGGCTGTCGGTGCAGCACTTCAAGCAAAGGAAGAAACACACTATACATTGGATGAGATCAGTGGAAAGCTCACTGCTGATCTTAAGATTGCTGTGGATGTAGACCGTCTTCCACCGCTGTTTGCATCGCAGGAAGACTACGACGCTTTCATCAAAAAGCAGGAGAAAAATAAAGTATTACGTTCCGACCTTGCCACCTACAAGGGGAAATGTTTCCTCGGTGTCGACGCCGGTTCCACAACAACAAAAGTCGCACTGGTTGCCGAGGATGGCAGTCTGCTCTACGATTTTTACAGCAGCAACGATGGTAGTCCTCTTCGGACAACCCTGCGTGCCATGAAAGATATCTATACAAAACTCCCGGATGGCGTGGAGATTGTAGCTGGCTGCTCTACCGGATATGGAGAAGCCTTAATTAAGTCTGCTCTCATGCTCGACTATGGTGAGGTAGAAACAATCGCCCACTACACTGCCGCTGCATTCTTTGATCCGGACGTGGACTGTATCTTAGATATCGGTGGTCAGGATATGAAATGTATCAAGATCAAGAATGAAGTCGTCGACAATGTCATGCTGAACGAAGCATGTTCCTCCGGCTGTGGCTCTTTCATCGAGACATTTGCCAAATCGTTAAATTATGATGTGAAGGATTTCGCGAAGATCGCACTTTTCGCAGAAAGCCCGATCGATCTTGGAAGCCGTTGTACTGTATTTATGAATTCCAAGGTAAAGCAGGCACAGAAGGAAGGCGCAAGCGTCGCTGACATCTCTGCCGGCCTTGCTTATTCTGTTATTAAGAACGCCCTTTTGAAGGTAATCAAGCTGACCGATCCGAAGTCACTTGGCAAAAATATCGTCGTACAGGGTGGAACCTTCTATAACGATGCGGTTCTTCGAAGCTTCGAGCTTATCTCCGGCAGGGAAGCAATCCGTCCGGACATCGCCGGTATCATGGGAGCCTTCGGTGCAGCCCTGATTGCGAGAGACCGTTACGAGGAAGGTGACCAGACGACCATGCTCTCCAAGGAAGCAATGGAAGCACTCACCTACGAGACAAAGATGGCGCGTTGTAAGGGATGTACGAACAACTGTCTCCTTACAATCAACCGTTTTACAGGCGGAAGACAGTTCATCACGGGTAACCGTTGTGAACGTGGTCTTGGATTAAAGAAGAACCAGCACAACATGCCGAACTTATTTGAATACAAATTCAACCGGTTGTTCTCTTATGAACCGCTGACCGAAAGTGAAGCGTACCGTGGCATCATCGGTATTCCACGTGTCCTAAACATGTATGAGAACTATCCGTTCTGGTTTACATTCCTGACGAAGCTCGGCTACCGGGTACTGCTCTCTCCGAAGTCATCAAGAGACATCTATACCCTTGGTATCGAGTCTATTCCAAGTGAATCGGAATGTTATCCGGCAAAGATCTCACATGGTCATGTTATGTGGCTGTTGAAGCAGGGAATCAAGACGATCTTCTATCCTTGTATCCCTTACGAGCGCAACGAGACACCGGACGCAAACAATCACTACAACTGCCCGATCGTTACAAGCTATGCAGAGAATATCAAGAACAACATGGAAGAGGTTTCCGCACCGGATGTCACCTACATCCGTCCGTTCCTTGCACTCGATAATAAAGAGGCATTAAAGGATCGTCTGCTGCGTGAATTCTCGAAATATACAAACGTCACAAAGGAAGAAATAAACGATGCGGTTGAGGCTGCTTATGCAGAAGCAGATGCCGTCAAAGCGGACATTCAGAAGAAGGGCGAAGAGACAATTGCTTATCTGGAGAAGACCGATAAGCTCGGTATCGTGCTTGCCGGTCGTCCATACCATCTGGATCCGGAGATCAACCATGGACTTCCAGAGCTTATTAACTCGTACGATATCGCTGTTTTAACAGAAGACTCTGTTGCTCATCTTGCCAAAGTAGAACGTCCTTTGATCGTATCTGATCAGTGGATGTACCACTCCCGTCTGTACAAGGCGGCAAACTACGTCAAGTCAAGCAGGAATCTGGAGCTGATCCAGTTAAACTCCTTCGGCTGTGGTCTGGACGCTGTTACAACGGACTGTGTCAACGATATCCTGACAAACTCCGGTAAAATCTATACCGTATTAAAGATTGATGAGGTCAGCAACTTAGGTGCGGCACGTATCCGTATCCGTTCGCTGATCAGTGCAGTCAATGTCAGAAGAAAGCATAACTTCACACCATGTCCGATGCCAAGCAATTATAACCGTGTAGAATTCACAACAGATATGAAGGATTATACCGTATTGGTACCACAGCTCTCCCCAATTCATTTCAATGTATTGGCTCCGGCAATGCGCCATATGGGATTAAATATTGAGATTCTTCCGGATGCAACTAAAGAAGTCATTGATACCGGATTAAAATATGTGAACAATGACGCCTGCTATCCTTCTTTGATCGTTGTCGGTCAGATGATGCATGCCATCACATCCGGCAAATATGACATCAATAAACTGGCACTTATTATGACACAGACCGGTGGCGGCTGTCGTGCAACAAACTACGTTGGCTTTATCCGTCGTGCACTTGCGAAGGCCGGCTACCCACAGATTCCGGTGATTGCACTCTCGGTACAGGGCTTTGAGAACAACTCCGGTTTCGTATGGAATATGAAAACGGTCAAATGCGCGATGCAGGCACTTGCAATCGGTGATCTGTTCATGCGCGTTGTCTACCAGACTCGTCCATACGAGAAAGTAAAGGGTTCTGTCAATAAGCTGCACCGCAAATGGGAGCATGCAGCCATCCGTTGCATGGAAAATGGCGGTCGCGGATTCAGTAAACTGGTACATGATATCGTCAAAGATTTTGACAACGTACCTTTGAATGAAGATGTCAAGAAGCCACGTGTTGGTATCGTTGGCGAGATTCTTGTTAAGTTCCTCCCATCTGCCAACAACCACTTAGTAGAGCTTCTGGAGGCAGAAGGTGCCGAAGCAGTTATGCCGGATCTGCTGGACTTCTTCCAGTACTGTTTCTACAACAACAATTACAAATACGAATATCTTGGCAAGACGAAGAAATCTGCAAGAAACGGTAACCTCGGTATCGCTGCACTCGAAGCTCTGCGCCACCCGGTAGTCAGTGCCTTAAAGAAGAGTAAGCGGTTCCATCCACCGGTACATATTAAGACTCTGGCAGAATATGCCCGCCCGATTGTATCCATCGGTAACCAGACCGGTGAAGGCTGGTTCCTGACCGGTGAGATGATTGAGCTCATAAAGAGCGGTACCAGCAACATCGTATGCTGTCAGCCATTTGCCTGTCTTCCAAACCACATTGTCGGTAAGGGTGTTATCAAATCCCTGCGGCATGCATATCCGGATGCGAATATCGTTGCAATTGACTACGATCCGGGGGCATCAGAAGTTAACCAGGTAAACCGTATCAAGCTGATGCTTGCAACGGCAAGAAAGAAAATGGAAGAAAACGATAATAAATAAAGCATAAAAAAGAAACGGTTTTCAAATTGAAAATCGTTTCTTTTTGCTTAAAAATCAGGAATCTAACAGAAAATCCGCTAATATCACATTGCTTACATCAATACCTGCGTCTGTCAGATAAATCCGGTCACCTTCGACCGCCATGAATCCCTCACTGATATATTTATTCAGAACGCTTCCGTATACCTCATAAATATCTTTGTTAAAACGCTCCTTAAAATCCTCCCGGCTCACGCCACAGGTCATCCGCAGTCCAAGGAACATGAATTCTTCCATCCGCGAATCTATGTATATATTCGTCACATTCTCCCGCAGCATCCGCGTCGTGTCGTTATATAACAGTTCCATGTTATCCGTCTCTACAAACTTGTCAGACAAATTCTCCATCAACTCAATATACTTGAAGATATCACGCATGTTATTAAACCGTTTTCCCTGAAAATATGAAGATGCACCGATGCCAAGTCCTATATACTCTCCACCTGTCCAGTAAACCATATTATGTTTACACTCATACCCCGGCTTTGCATAATTGGAAAACTCGTAACGATCATAGCCATGTGCTGCCAACAATTGTTTTGTAATCTCATACATCCGGCGATCCACCATCTCAGGTGGCAGTTCGCTTAAGATCTGCGGATCTTTTGCAAACGGAGTTCCCTCCTCAATACTTAAAGAATACGCAGATATATGCTCCGGGCCAAACTCAATCACGCGGGACAATGTATCGACATAGGTATGAATCGTCTGCCCCGGAAGTCCGGACATAATATCAATATTAATATTCTGGAATCCAGCACGTCTTGCTGCATTGTAGCTTGCCACAAACTGATCAAAATTATGGATCCGTCCAAGCTTCTTCAGCATATCGTCATCGCAGGACTGTAACCCGATGCTGATCCGGTTGATACCAGCCGCCTTATAGCCATTTAACTTCTGATGGCGCAGCGTGCCCGGATTTGCCTCGATCGTCACCTCAGCATTCTTCTCCACATGGAAATACCGGCGGATAAATGCCATGATATTTGTAATCAGGGATTCATCTAACAAAGATGGTGTTCCACCCCCGATAAATATACTGCGTACACTATAGTCCGCAACGATCGGCGCATACATCTTGATTTCCTGACACAGACAATCTACATAGTGAAGCATCGTCCCATAACTTTCTCCATCAAATGACAAAAAATCACAATATTTGCATTTTACGACGCAAAACGGTATATGAACATATAAGCTCACATATTTTTTCATTCGTTATTCTACTCCTCATCTAACTTCAGTACACTCATAAACGCCTTCTGCGGAATCTCTACATTTCCGACCTGACGCATACGCTTCTTTCCTTCCTTCTGCTTCTCTAAGAGCTTTCTCTTACGCGAGATATCGCCACCATAGCACTTCGCAAGCACATCCTTGCGCATCGCCTTAACCGTCTCTCTGGCGATGACTTTGGAACCGATCGCTGCCTGAATCGGAATCTCAAAGAGCTGCCTCGGAATCTCCTCTTTTAACTTCTCACACATCTTTCTTCCACGCTCATAAGCTGTATCCTTGTGCAGGATGAAGGAAAGTGCATCGACCTCTTCTTTGTTGATCAGAATATCCAGTTTGACAAGATCCGAACGGACATAGCCCTTCATCTCATAATCAAACGATGCATATCCGCGTGATCTGGATTTTAATGCATCAAAGAAATCATAGATGATCTCATTCAATGGCAGATCGTATTTTAAGAGTGCCCGCGTCGTCTCCATATATTCCATGCTCTTGTATACACCACGGCGTTCCTGACAAAGCTGCATGATCGCACCGACATATTCCGTCGTTACCATAATCTCTGCACTGACAAATGGCTCCTCCATATATTCGATCGTCGAAGGATCCGGCAGGTTCGATGGATTTGTGAGCTCCATTACCTCACCATCCGTCTTATGCACACGGTAGATAACGCCCGGTGCTGTCGTCACTAAGTCCAGATTGTATTCACGCTCTAAACGTTCCTGAATGATCTCCAGATGAAGCAGTCCAAGGAATCCACAACGGAAACCAAAACCAAGTGCGATAGAAGTTTCCGGTTCATAGCTTAGGGATGCATCATTTAACTGTAATTTTTCCAGAGCATCTCTCAAATCCGGATATTTTGCACCATCCGCCGGGTACAGACCGCAGTAAACCATCGGATTTACCTTCTTGTAACCCGGAAGTGCCTCTGCACATGGGTTGTCCGCATCGGTAACAGTATCACCGACTGTTGTATCCTTTACATTTTTCAGACTGGCGGTAATATATCCAACCATCCCCGCCGAAAGTTCATCACACGGGATAAACTGTCCGGCTCCGAAAATACCGACCTGTACAACCTCTGCCTCCGCTTCGGTTGCCATCATACGGATATTCGTTCCTTTTTTGACCGTACCGTCGAACACACGGCAGAAAATGATAACGCCCTTATACGCATCATATAAGCTGTCAAAGATCAGTGCCTTTAAAGGTGCATCCGCATCGCCCTGTGGTGCAGGAATCTTAGTTACAATCTGTTCCAATACTTCCTCGATATTCGTGCCATTTTTGGCTGAAATACGAGGGGCATCGTGTGCTTCGATTCCGATTACATCCTCAATCTCCGCAACAACACGGTCCGGGTCAGCCGATGGCAGATCAATCTTGTTGATGACCGGCATGATCTCCAGATTATGATCGACTGCCAGATAACAGTTTGCCAGTGTCTGTGCCTCGATTCCCTGTGCCGCATCGACGATCAGGATTGCCCCCTCACAGGCTGCCAGACTCCGGGATACCTCATAGTTAAAATCCACATGTCCCGGTGTATCGATCAGATTGAAGATATATTCTTCTCCATCCTCTGCCTTGTAGACAATACGCACCGCCTGTGCCTTGATCGTGATTCCACGTTCCCGCTCCAGATCCATATTGTCTAACACCTGGTTCTGCATCTCCCGGCTTGTAAGCAGTCCCGTCTTCTCAATAATACGGTCTGCCAGCGTGGATTTACCATGATCGATATGTGCTATAATACAAAAATTTCGTATTTTACTTTTATCCAAATGTGCCATGTACTTTTATAACCTCATAATTTCTGATTTCCCATCATCACAGAAAATGTGATGACCCGGATGCGCATCCGCACGCTACCCTAGTTGTCAAAAGTATACCACACTTTCCTACTCCTGTGCAATCAGCACTTTATAGAGAATTGCACCAAGTGGCACCATTGCATGTTTTGCCTCTGCAACTGTATTTGTCTGCGCACCAACCTCGACCAGAGACGACCGCGCCATCTTATTCAAATTAAAGCAATACCCCCGCACATAGATGCGCCGCATCAGATCTCCGTACATTTCCTTCCCTGCCAGATGCATCTGCAGACTGAATGCCAGATTATCTTTCTTATATGGATTGTACAGATAATCAATATCTCCGTTTTCTTTCGTGCGGCTGACTCCATTTAAAAACATAATCTGAGCAGTTGAAATCCCATCAATTTCCCGTACAAGGCGGACATCCTCCCTGACACCGTCCCTGTGAATATCAAGTACAACTTCTATGGAAGGATACTGCTGTAAAATTGCGTCGACGCCGTCACTCGCGAGATCATACGCCCGGCTCCGGTCTTCCACCCCATCTATCACATCATATACCGTCCGGTCATGATACACCGGGATTCCATAATCCTCCTGCAGGATCCTTGTCAATTCATCACCAAGGCCTATCACAGTATCTTCAATCACGCCGGGGCGACTGTCTGCAAATGTTTCACTACCATGTGTATGATATATGAGTATTTTCGGTTCCTGTGTATGATTATCAATATGGAGATCCTCGGACAATAAGCTTTCTGCATCAAGTTCCTCCTCTGTGACCATTGTCGAACTGTCAATTGTATAACAATTTTCAATCAGGAATTCGCGGTTTGTAAGCTGTTCCATTGAATAGGTAATTCCCTGTGCCGGCAATAGCGGAATCGTATCTTCAGACAAGGTCTCACTGACTGCATCCGTCGCACTCGCCGGATGCATTTCCCCCGTATCATCGAGGGCATTCTCACTGTCATTTACAGCACCGCTTTCTTCCGCAAAAGTATCCACATAGTCTGTGCGTATCGCAACTTTATCCCATGCCGGTTCTTCCGATTCACGCTCCTTACCGGCGATAGCCGGGAATAAAATATCCTGAAACCTGCAAGGAGTTTTTGATACCGACAATGCCGGAAAAAAATAAGCAGATACCCTATGTGCTTCTTTTCCCCCGGTATTTGCAGGATAAAAATAAGCAAAGACAACGCAAAACAACATGATCAGAAAACTATAACATCCAATTTTTACATAGTATTTTCCCATACCATACTATATGCAGAAATAATTTGATTATGTTAGAAACCGATTGATTGCTTCCGAGATCGTATAGCTGACTCTCGTTATTATTTCATCTATATTCTTCGGTGTTACGAACATTCCCGCAACATCCGGTTTTTGCATATACCGGATCAATTCCCGGTCAATGTGCTCTCTTTCTTTATCAGACATTGCGTCACACATTCCCTCTAAGGCGTGTTCCAATATTGCAGGCATCGAGATTACAGTCGGAACACCAACGGCTATTACCGGCACACCAAGCGTCTTTTGATTAAGTGATAAACGCCGGTTTCCAACTCCGGCTCCCGGTGTAATTCCGGTATCGCATATTTGAATTGTCGTATTTAATCTTTTTGCATCTCTGGCTGCCAATGCATCGATACAGACAACTGCTTCCGGTTTTATTTCCCTGCATAAAGACTGAATAATCGCGCCGGTCTCAATTCCCGTTTGTGCCATCACACCAGGGCAAAGGGCTGAGATTTCCATAGAACTGGTCAGATATCCTTCCCGCAGCAAATGCCTTGTTATAAATAAATGATCAACCACACCCGGTCCGAGTGCATCCGGCGTAATATTTCGGTTTCCAAGCCCAATGACCAGTATTTTCCTTATTCCCTCTAACAACGCTGCCAACGTTTCGTGAAGTGCCTCCACAAATGGCTGATGGATATTTTCGTCCTCCGCACATAGCTGATCGCTCTCAAGCGTAATATAGTTTCCAATCTGTTTTCCAAGTAATTTCTCGCCGCGTTTATCCAATACACGGATATGCGTTTTCGTAATCCCATATTCTTTATCTTCCAAGGTTTCTACCTGTACGCCCTGCATTCCATGTTCCCTGGGTATTTCCTCTTTCAGTTCCAGTGCCAGATCTGTATGGACATAATTTTCAAGCATAAAAAATACTACTCCTTTTTCGGAGTAGTATTTCCTGTTAGAACTGCTTTTATGTAATCAACCATCACTGCGGCGGCATAGCTCTTCCAATATATGCACGATTTGTAGGTCCCGGTGCTGCGCCACCCCTTGGTACTAATACAATCTGAATTGCCTCTAATCGTTTTGCATATCCGGCTGTTCCGGAAGGTTCACCATTCTTCGCCCAGCCAAGCCAGCCAAATGACTGTGCGTGAACACGGTAATAGATATCATACGTCTGTTCCATCTCTCCGGTCAGTTTGATCTGGATTGCCTCCAGACGTTTTCCATGTCCGGTTGTTCCGGCAATCTGTCCATTCTGTACCCATGACTGCCATCCATATGACTGCACATGTACACGGTACATAACTGATCCGTCTAATCCGGTCAGATTTGAAATACGAATTGCCTCCAACCGCTTTGCACGCCCGGTTGTTCCACTGATACCGCCATCATATGCAGCATTCTGCCATCCAAAGCTCTGTACATGTGTGGAGTATGCAATACTTCCCGGTGTACGATAAGGAGAACTACCGGCAGAAGGAACCGTCGTTCCTTTCTCCACCAGCATGATCTGAATCGCCTCCAGACGCTTCGCATAATTCAGCGAACCGGAAGTTTCTCCGTTCTTCGCCCAATCAAGCCAGCCAAAGGTCTGTGCATGCACCCGGTAATACACATCATACTTCTGTGCCAGTTCTCCTGTCAGCCGGATCCGGATTGCCTCCAGTCTCTTTGACTGACCGGTTACACCTGCGATATCTCCATCCGCTACCCAGTCAAGCCAGCCGTATGACTGACAATGTACCTTATATTCCACGCTTCCCGGAATTCCTGTATTATTCCGGATCTTGATAGCCTCTAATCGTTTTGCAAGACCTGAAGTTCCGCTCTGCTGTCCATCATAGCTTTCCTCCTTCTCCCAGCCAAACGACTGTACATGGGAAGAATATGCGATCTTCGCCTCCGCTGGTGCTGTATCTCCGGTCGGAACCGGAATATTCGGAACGCCAAAATTATAATTACCGTCTGGTGAATAATACACATTCATATCCACTCTTCCATTTATACCGGGAACGCTTCCACTGCTTGTGTACTGCCAGAACGAATATGCGCCCTTATAGTTTGAAGCATTCGTATAATGTGCCAGCCAGACCGGATAATTATTCGCAATTACATCTGCATTCATATGATTCACAAGCATATTCTTATTAGCATATACCATCGGCGTATATCCATTGGAACGGGCAGCATTACAGAATGCCATACAGATATTTGTCACCTGATCCTTCGACAGATTCGCCGTTGCAATTCTGCCACCGGTTGGAGAATCACTCGCATACTCATAATCCATAACAAGCGGAAGATCTATAGAAAACCCATATGCACGCAGATAAGAAATCGCATACTGTGCCTCTTCTGCAGCCTCTAATTCGGTGATTGCCTGTGAGAACATATAGACACCAACCTTCATACCTGCCGCCTTCGCACCCCGGATATTCTGGATTGCCTTCGAATCATGGTACAGCGTTCCTGCAGATCCCCATCCACGTCCACCAATCTTGATAAATGCGAAATCAATACCGGATGCCCGTACTGCATTCCAATCGATATCATGATTCCATGTTGAAACATCAATACCATGATATACTTTACAATTCCTAAACTGTTTTGCATGTGAGATGCCTTCCCCATACGCTTTGACCGTAACAGAAAAAGGCATAGTAACAAGCAGAACACAAACAAGAAGCAAAGCAAATATCTTCTTACCACGTAACTTCATTTTCTTTATCCCCTTTGCAATATTTTTTAATAATTATTTAATAATAAATTTAACACATTTTCAACAATCCGTCTAACAATTTCTCAGCGGATCATCCAACATACTTGCAATCGCCTGTACGCACTGTTCCATCGTCTTCCCGTCACACGGGATTGTGAGCTGTGCATATCTTTCATAGTACGGCTTTCTCTCTGCATACAGGTCTGCCAGTGTCTTCCCCGGCTTCATCGCGATACCACGCGTCGAGATATTGTTCACACGACGGATGATCTCCTCGCAGCTTACATCAAGATATACAATCAGTCCCTGCTCACCTAGGTGATTCATAGCTTCTTCCGAGAAAATCGCGCTTCCTCCGGTTGCAATCACGGATGCTTCCGTGTTGATATCCCGCAACACCTGATTCTCAATCGCAAGAAATGCATCGATACCTTTCTCATTGATAATATCAACCAATGTCTTTCCTTCCTGTCGCTGGATCAACAGATCTCCATCAATAAAATGATAATTGATTGCCTTTGCGAGCAGTACGCCGATTGTACTTTTTCCGCTTCCCGGCATACCGATCAATACTATATTTTTCTTCATCTTTTTGTTTTTCCTTTCACCTTCATTAGAATAAATAAATAAGCCGCTCTGCCTGCAAGCAGTCTCGCTGCTTATTTGCTTGCCTGAATTATTATGTCACATCTGATGTCTTACTACCCGATACTCGTCACCATTCTTATAATAAGGGCAGGTATAATGGCTGTCCCCATACAACCGCGCAATCTCATCCTCGTCCATACTCACGTCACAGACATATTCCTCATATTCCTCGTCATAGATCAGATACGCACATGTATCGCAGCTCGTCTGTATCTCTGTTTTTTTCTTCTTATTCTCCATTATGCAAACACCACCTGTTCATCTGTAATCCGGCAGATTTCTTCCCAGCTGTCCTTTGCCACATCATCATAAACCGCAACCGTCACGAATCCGGCTTTCTTCGCTGTATACATAGCCCGCAGACTATCCTCAAATATCACACAATCCATCGCAGCGATCTGCATATTTGCACAGGCAAGCTCATAAACTGCCGGTGATTCTTTGCTCGCCCCCGCCATCGTACAGCTGACGATCGTATCGACATCATCCATAAGTCCGGTACGCTCTAATACCATCTCACTCAAATTGATTTCATTTGCCGTTGCAACCGCCACCTTATAACCATCCCGTTTCATCCACTTCACAAGCTCGTAGGCATATGGCTTTAGCGGAATCATATTCCGATATTCCTCGATTACCATATTCTGAAAATCATCAAAGATTTCCTCTGCGGTCTTCGGAATATCAAACCGTTCTTTAATAAAATGCGCCGCCTGAATAAGTGTCATCGTTGCCACCTGATGATGGAACTCCGTATCCGGGCAGATACCATATCGACCGATATATTCCACATCCAGCGTCCGCCACATCGGCATACTGTCAATCAGCGTCCCGTCCATATCAAAAAGCACACCCTTCTTCCCTTGTAAGAGTGGTGTCAGTTTCTTGTATAAAACATCAAACTGTTCTGTCTTGGCAAGCATCTCCTGCACCTGTGCCTTAAGCGCTTTGGTCGCTGTCTCAATCTCTTCCTGTGCGAAGATTGCGGATACCACCGCGACACCTGCCACGTCACAGCCAACTAATTGATCGATATTCTCCGCACTGACACCTCCGATTGCCACAACCGGAATCTGCACAGCACGACAGATCTCCCGCAACGTCTTCAAAGGGAGTGCTGTTACATTCCTCTTTGTCGTTGTCACAAATACTGAACCGGAGCCAAGGTAATCGGCACCCTGTTTTTCGGCAAGCAGTGCTTCCTCTACATTGTGTGCTGACACACCGATGATTGCCGCATCTCCAAGGATAGCACGCGCCTCTTCGACCTGCATATCGCCCTGTCCTAAGTGTACGCCATCTGCCTGACATGCTTTTGCGAGTGCGACATTATCGTTGATAATAAGCGGAACACCGTATCTCTGTGTCAGTTTCTTAATCTCCGTTGCCTCTGCAAGAAATGTATCTTCAGAAAGCTCCTTTTCCCGCAGCTGTACGATCGTCGCTCCACCCTTGATAGCCGCTTCCACAGCATCACGCAGGGTTGCATATCGTTCTTTCCTGATTGATTTTGTATCTGTTACAGCATAGACCTGTAACTGTTCTTTATTTATCTTCATTTTCTGTTTATTCTCCAGATTTTTACCTGACTTTTCTCTTTTACTCTCACGCCATTTTCCCGTAAAAATCGTTATAAAGATCTGACGTTTTCCTGTATCTGCCATCCATGGTCGATTGGCCCACTCCCTCTGCCGAGATCAAGACCTGACGAAAGTGCGCCACTAAGATAACTTTTGGCATAGCTGATACTCTGCGCAACCGAATATCCTTTTGCCAATCCACACGCTATTGCAGAGGATAAAGTACATCCGGTTCCATGTGTATTCGGATTGTCGATGCGTGAACCGTGGAACCAGACCACTTCGGTTCCAACTAACACATCACTGGCATCCTCAACTGCATGTCCGCCCTTGATCAGCACCTGGGAATGAAATCTGTCATACAGGCATCTTCCCGCCTGTTCCATATCCGCTTTAGACTGAATGGTCATTCCGGTAAGCAGCTCTGCTTCCGGAATATTCGGCGTAATCAGTGTCGCAAGCGGAAGAAGCATCTCTGTCAGACAGGAAATCGCATCTTCCTTTAACAATCTGCTTCCGCTTGTCGCAACCATCACCGGATCCACAACTATATTTTCCGCATGCCAATCACTCAATGCTTCTGCAATCGTTTTTATCAGGGCTTTATCTGATACCATGCCAATCTTCACAGCTTTCGGCGGAATATCCAAAAACACTGCGTCAATCTGCTTCCGCAGAAATTCCGGTATCACATCCATAATACCGGTAACTCCCATCGTGTTTTGCGCAGTCAGTGCTGTGATGGCTGACATACCATAGCAGTCATTTGCAAGCATCGTCTTTAAGTCTGCCTGTATACCCGCACCACCGGAGCTATCCGAACCTGCAATAGAAAGCACCGGAGCAAGGCTTCGATTGGTTAATTTCTTCTCATCCATCTATTTGTTTTACTCCTCAAAAAATAGAGCTGTCAATGACAGCCCTATTATTATACACGATTTATGCGCCTACGACAAATGTAAGTTCTGCCGTTACAGCAACTTTTCCATCTACCTTTGCGACAGCCTTTCCGGAACCGATCGGTCCCTTCTGGTCTATAATCTCACATTCCATCTCGATTACATCGCCCGGCGTGATCTGCTTCTTGAATCTTGCATTCTTGATGCCACCGAAAAACGCTGTTTTTCCTTTGTGCTCTTCCTCGGACAAAATTGCTATCGCACCAACCTGTGCGAGCGCCTCGATCACGAGTACGCCCGGCATGACATGCTGTGTTGGAAAATGTCCCAGAAACTGCATCTCATTCACGGATACGCATTTCACACCCTTCGCCCATTTGCCCGGTTCAAAATCTGTGATTCGGTCAACTAACTGGAACGGATAACGATGTGGCAAAATCTCCTGTATCTGATTTGAATTTAATTCCATCTTCTTCTCCTTTGTCCTACAATCTACGCCTCAAACTTCTTCAGCAGAATACTTGCGTTGTGTCCGCCAAATCCAAGAGAGTTTGAAAGCGCATATTCTACCTGTACGTTTCTGCCTTCATTTGGAACGATATCCAGATCACATTCTTCATCCGGCACCTGATAGTTAATCGTTGCAGGAATAAATCCATCATGCAATGCAAGAGTTGTAATAACCGCTTCTACCGCGCCACTACCGCCAAGCAGATGTCCGGTCATAGACTTTGTAGAGCTTACCATCAGCTTATATGCATGCTCACCAAATGTTGTCTTGATTGCCATTGTCTCACCTGCATCATTTAAGTGTGTGGATGTACCATGTGCATTGATATAGCCAACCTGCTCCGGCTTGATTCCTGCATCCTTTACTGCCATTGCCATACACGCTGCTCCGCCTGCTCCATCCGGACATGGTGCTGTGATATGGTATGCATCACAAGTCGCACCGTATCCGACAACCTCGCCGAGGATTTCCGCACCACGCGCCTTCGCATGCTCATACTCTTCTAATACAAGGGCACCGGCACCTTCACCCATGACGAATCCGGCACGCTCCTTATCAAATGGAATCGAAGCACGATTCTTATCCGTTGTTGTATTCAATGCCTGCATCGCTGTAAATCCACCGATTGCCATATCCGTGATTGCTGCCTCAGAACCGCCACAGATCATGACATCTGCATATCCGTCACGAATATAATGGAAGCTGTCACCAACTGCATTATTGCCGGATGCACAGGCAGTTACAACACAAGTACAGATACCTTTAAATCCAAAACGGATTGCGATATTTCCAGCACCCATGTTCGCGATTGTCATCGGAATATAAAATGGGGAGATCTTGTCGAAACCACGTCTCTCGCCAGTCTGGTAGTTCTTCTCAGTGACTTCCATGCCGCCAATACCGCTGGAGAAGATGACTCCACAGCGTTCCGCATCTTCCTTCTCCATATCCAGTCCACTCTGCCTGAATGCCTCATCTGCCGCAACAACAGCGTACTGCGCATAGCGGTCCATACGTCTGGCATCCTTCTTGTCGATTACGGCTGTTACATCCAGATTCTTTACCTCTCCGGCAAGCTTCACTGCATGGTTTGTCGTATCAATTCTTGTAATCTCATCAATTCCGCAGACACCTTTTTTTACATTTTCCCATGTGGTCTCTACGTTATTTCCCAAAGGGTTTACAGTTCCTAAACCTGTAATCACAACTCTTCTGCTCATTTTTCCCTCCTACATTGCCATACCGCCATCTACACAGATGACCTGACCGGTAATATAACTTGCATCATCACTTGCTAAAAACCGGACAAGATTTGCAACATCTTCTACCTTGCCAAGCTTCTTCATCGGAATACTCTTTAAGTTCTCTTCCACAACAGCCTCCGGCAGCTTTGCTGTCATATCTGTCTCAATAAATCCTGGTGCCACCGCATTCACGGTGATGCCACGGGAACCGATCTCCTTCGCAACAGATTTTGTCATACCGATCAGTCCTGCCTTGCTGGATGCGTAGTTGACCTGTCCGGCATTTCCACGGACACCGACCACGCTGCTGATGTTGATGATATGTCCGCGCTTCTGCTTGAGCATAATCTTCGATACATGCTTGATGCACAAAAATGCACCCTTTAAGTTCGTATCAATGACCTGCTCGAAATCTTCCTCTGTCATCTTCAGCATCAGATTATCCTTCGTGATACCTGCATTGTTCACTAAGATATCAATACTTCCATATTCTTCCTTTACCTTTGCTACAAGTGCCTGCACATCTTCATTTTTTGCAACATCCGCCTGAATCGCAGATGCCTTTACACCATATGTCTCACACAACTTTACTGTCTCTTCGGCACCGGCTGCGCCATGTGCATAACAAGTTACGACATTGGCACCTGCCTGTGCAAGTGCAACACAGATTGCACGTCCGATTCCACGGCTGCCGCCTGTGACAATGGCTGTTTTATTCTCTAATGTCATAGATTCCTCCATCTTTTATTACCACTACGCGAAGTACAATAAATAACCTGCACGTATATCCGCGTACCGCTTATTTTCCAAGTGCTTCAAGCAACGCATTTAATGAATCAATATCTTCTACAGAATACGTAGCAAAGCTGCGGTCGATCTTCTTCACGAATCCGGAAAGTGTCTTTCCCGGACCAACCTCGATGAAAGTGTCGACACCCTGCTCAATCATATACTTAATAGAATCCTCAAAATATACACTGCTCTGTACCTGTGTCTCAAGCATCTGAGGAATTGTCTTATCTGCTGCAAGCTCCTTACCAGTTGCATTAAACAGTACCGGGAACTTCATCTCTCCGAAATGCTCGTTCTTAAAACGCTCCGCAAGTTTATCCCCCGCCGGCTTCATCAAGGATGTATGGAATGGTCCGCTGACTGCGACAGGCACGATTCTTCTTGCACCCTTCTCCATCATCAGCTCTCCGGCTCTTGTGATAACCGGTGTATCACCGGATACAGTTACCTGAACCGGTGTGTTATAATTTGCAACCTCAGCGATATGGAACTCGCTGTCTGCAAATTCATCCTCAGCCTGCTTGCAGCATGCCTTAATAGTATCACGGTCGAGACTCATAACAGCGATCATACCGGTGTCTCTACCGGTAACTGCCTCTTCCATCGCTTTACCACGGTATGCAACAAGATCGATTACCTGCTGTTCCTCGAATACACCTGCCGCATAGAGTGCAGAATACTCACCAAGCGAAAGTCCGGCTGCAATCTCCGGTACGATGCCCTTTGCTGCAAGGATCTTTGTCACGCCAACCGCAAAGGCTACCATACATGGCTGTGTGTATCTTGTCTGTCCAAGCTTCTCGATTGGACCGTCAAAACAACACTCCTTCACATCAAAATCCAGCTTTACATTGTCAAATACTTCGCGGAACTCCGGATATGCCTCATAGAGATCTTTTCCCATTCCGACATGTTGTGCACCCTGGCCAGCATATAAAAAACCGATTTTCATAATTTCCTCCTGCTTATCTTTCACAATTCTGACTAATTCAGATTCATATTTTATAAGATCGTGCGGGACATAACATTTGTCCCTCTTTTCATATTTTTATTAGATTCCCTCCTTTGCAAGCTTTGCAAGCTCTGCAAGAGAATCCTCGTACAATCCCTTCAGAATCTCAGCTACCGGCTTGATCTCCTTTACAAGACCGCACACCTGACCAGCCATCAGGGAACCATTCTTTGTATCGCCATCTAAGACAGCCTTACGGAGAGAACCAAGAGTAAGCTGCTCTAACTCTTCTCTTGGAACGCCCTTGCCTTCCATCTTCAGATATTCACGCGCCATCTGGTTTTTGATCACACGTACCGGAGCACCACTGGATCTTCCGGTCACCGCTGTACCATTATCCTTCGCCTTGATAACTGCCTCTTTATAATTGATATGAATCGGGCACTCTTCACTGGCAAGTAATACAGTTCCGATCTGTACGCCGATTGCGCCAAGTGCAAATGCAGCAACCATACCTCTGCCATCTGCGATACCACCAGCTGCGATAACCGGGATATTGACTGCATCAACAACCATCGGTACAAGTGTCATTGTTGTCATCTCACCGACATGTCCGCCACTCTCGCCGCCTTCCGCGATCAGGGCATCTACACCCATACGCTCCATACGCTTTGCAAGAGCCACACCGCTGACTACCGGAATCACCTTTGTGCCAACCGCTTTCCAGTCCGCCACATATTTCTCCGGACTTCCGGCTCCGGTTGTGATCACATCTACCTTCTCCTCGACCAGCATCTTCGCGATATTGTCGACATCCGGATTCATCAGCATCAGATTTACACCGAACGGCTTATCTGTCAAAGCACGACACTTCTTAATCTCCTCACGGATACGCTCTGCGTCAAATCCACCGGATGCAATCAGTCCGAGTCCACCGGCATTGCTGACAGCGGCCGCAAACTCGCCAAGTGCGATATTCGCCATTCCACCTTGAATAATCGGATACTTGATTCCAAGGAATTCATTTAATCTCATCTTTATCCTCCTCACACTATGCCCAATTTTCTATTTCATAATTGTGCTACGCATAAGCACAGTACCTTCTATAATTGATCTGAAACAAATTTTATCAGAATTCCAGATACGCACCACCCCAGGTAAGACCGCCGCCAAATCCTACGCAGATCATCTTCATGCCCGGTTTGATCATGCCCTTCTGTTTCATCTCGGAAAGTGCAATCGGAATACTTGCAGAACTTGTATTTCCATACTCATCCAGATTGATATAGAACTTGTCCATGCTCTGTTTACATTTCTTTGCCACAGACTCAATGATACGCTTATTCGCCTGATGACAGACATACAGATCAATATCATCCGCTGTCACACCAGCCTTATCTAAAAGCTGCGTGACGGTCTTGGGAACCGTACTGACTGCAAACTTAAATACTTCACTTCCAAGCATGCTGACATGACGAGGCTGTAAATCCTCGTTGCTGCACTCAAGGACAGAATCATCCCCCTTTGCGCCAAGAATTCCGAAATACCGGTGTGTATCCGAAAGCTCAACAACGGCAGCACCCGCACCGTCTCCAAACAGAATACAGGTGCTTCTGTCATTCATATCAAGAATCTTGGATAAGGTCTCACTACCGATAACCACGCCATATTTCTTGTCACTCTGAAGCAACATACCTCTTGCAATCTGTACACCATACATAAATCCCGAGCATGCTGCATTGATATCAAAACAAGGAATATCCTGTGGAAGTTCTAATTCCTTTTGTACCATACATGCCATCGAAGGTGTCATATGATCCGGACGAATCGTCGCTACAATCACAACACCGATCTCAGACTTGTCAATGCCTGCATCCTCGATTGCCATCTTTGCAGCAGCAATCGCCATATCCTGATTCTTCTCTTCGGTAATAAAATGTCTTCTGCGAATACCTGTACGGCTGGAGATCCACTCATCATTTGTATCTACAATCTTACTTAAATCATCATTTGTCACTACGTGTTCCGGGGCATAATGTCCCATACCTACAATATGTAAGCCTTCTTTCATCTCGTCTTTCCTCTTACTCTCTGTCACTCTCTTTCTGCAGATTTCTCTTAGATTACATGCAGATATTTATTGTCGATCGTTCTGAATTTCTTATAACGATGCTTCGCAACTTCATCCGGGTTCATCTTGATGTATTTGTCAAGCTCTTTCTTGATTGCACGATCAGTTGCCTTGAATACAACCTTATGATTCAGATGTGCACCGCCGATTGGCTCCGGAATGATATCATCGATTACGCCGAACTCTTTCAGATCCTGTGCGGTAAGCTTCATCATCTCCGCTGCTTCCTCGCTCCGCGAAGAATCTTTCCACAGAATCGAAGCATAACCTTCTGGGGAAAGAATGGAATACACCGCATTTTCAAGCATCAACACACTGTTTGCCACACCAATGGCAAGCGCCCCGCCGGAGCTTCCCTCTCCGGTTACAACTGCGATTACCGGCACCTTCAGTGCACTCATCTTCGCAAGATTTACTGCAATGGCACTACCCTGTCCATTGTTCTCTGCTTCTAATCCCGGATACGCACCCGGTGTATCGATAAATGTAATGATTGGTCTTCCAAACTTCTCTGCCTGTTTCATCAGACGCAGTGCCTTGCGGTACCCTTCCGGTCCCGGCATACCGAAATTACATTTCATATTCTCTGCAAGATCATTTCCCTTACGATGTCCGATGACCGTCACAGGGATTCCATGATAGGTTGCAATACCTCCATAGATACTTGCATCCTCCTTGCCAAGTGCATCCCCTTTTTGCTCGAAGAAATCATCAAAGATTGCATCGACATACTCCGTAATCTTCGGACGTTTCTTATGACGTGCCAGATATACCTTGTCATGACTATTCAGATTTTTACACATATGTATCAGATCATGGCGTTCCCGCTTCAGGACATAAACCTTTGCCTCGTCTACCAGATCACTTGACATGATCTCTTCGATTTCTTTATCGATTTCTGCAATTCTCTCATCTATCTCTTTAATCATGATTATCTTCCTTTCTTCGCATGCAAACGTAAAATATGGGAGATGACTTCCCGCATCTTGTCTCTCGGCACAATCTGATCTACAAATCCATGTGCCATCTGGAACTCCGAACGTTGGAATCCATCCGGAAGCTTCTGACCGATCGTCTGCTCGATTACACGCGGTCCGGCAAATCCGATCAAAGCATCCGGCTCTGCCAGTGTGATATCTCCTAATGTTGCGAAGCTGGCAGTTACGCCTCCGGTCGTCGGATGTGTCAGATAGGAAATATATAATCCACCATGTTCACTGAACTTCTCGATTGCCGCACTCGTCTTCGCCATCTGCATCAGGGATAAAATTCCCTCCTGCATACGGGCCCCACCACTTGCAGTAAATATAATAAGCGGAAGATGTTTTTTGTCTGCATATTCCACCGCATTCGTAACTTTCTCACCGACAGCCATACCCATACTTCCCATCAGAAACTTGCTGCTCATGACAGCGATGACTGCTTCGTTTCCATCAATCTTACCAACGCCGGTATAGACTGCCTCTTCAAGTCCTGTCTTTTCCTGCAGACGCTCGATTTTCTCCTCATACTCCGGCATGTCTAACGGATTGGAAAATGCCACTTTACAGCGAAGCGGCTTAAACGTGCCCGGATCTACCAGCAGACGCACACGCTTCTCTGCGGAAACCACATAATGATATCCACATGCGATACATACATTGTAGTTGTCCTTGATCGCAGACTTCTTGAATTCCTGCTTACACTTTGGACACACCGTTACTTCTTCCTCTGCAGTAACTGCTGTCTGCTCCGGTGCAGCCTCAGCTTCTGTTTTCGATGCGTCTTCTGCTACCTGTGTCTCTGTCTCAACCGCACTATTTTCCACTGATTCCTCTTTCTTCCGAAATAAATTACTCACCTGAAATTTCATCTTTCATCTCCACTTTTCTTTATCTTTTTATCTTTATTTAACCTCTCGCACACACTATCCGGTGATTCCGACTGCCTCCTTCGCAAGGCGGTCTGCCTCTTCATTTCCTTCCACACCGGAATGCCCCTTTACCTTTATAAATGTGACACGGATCTTGTCCCGTACCTGCTGCATATACTCATAATACGCAATCGTTCCGGTCTTGTTCCGCTTCCAGCCTCCGGTTGCCCACATCTCGATCCCAAGATAATCATAATAAATCGCCAAATCTGGTAATCCTTTTTCCACTGCAAGCTTCACTGCCGCCATCGCGCCCAGTATCTCACCTGCTACGTTACGCATGGATGCCATCTCCGGATCATCACCATGTCCCTGCAGGACATACCGCTTGCCATGATCCATCAGGAATCCACCATATCCATATACCTGTGTGGCATTGTTGTAAGAACCATCCACGAACGCATATACCATATTCTCATCGATATGCTTTGATTCTTCCGTCACACTTTCTATGCCCACAAATACCTCCGCCTCCTGTCTCGTCGGAAAACTCTTGTATATTGCTCCCGAAAATCCCTTTATAAGCGGTTCGCAGGCAGACCACGTCTCATATACTCCCGGTTGAACACCTCTTTTCACAGCATAAAATTTCTTTGCCATTTCATTGCCTTTCTGACCTATCGTTATTCACAATCTTTTACATTATAGTACATTTTCATAATAAATGCACACATTTTTTACTTTGCACGAAAAAAAATGCACAAATTCCATCTTTCCATTGAATCTCATTTTACCGTATGTTAACATATTTATTTGACTGAAAAATAATCACAAAGATAAGGAGAACGATTTATGCAATCGAATACAACTGAAATTTTCAGGGATGCCCCGGTTCCAAAAGCCGTGTTAAGTAATGTCATCCCCTCGATCATAAGCATGATCATGGTTTTGATCTACAATCTCGCTGACACGTTTTTTATCGGACAGACAAAAAATGCACTGATGGTAGCTGCTGTGTCTGTAGCAACGCCTGCTTTCTTATTATTCATGGCTGTCGGCATGTTGTTTGGTATCGGCGGAACATCCTTTATCTCCCGCATGCTTGGAGAAGGTCAGGAAGCACGTGCAAAGCATGCCTCTGCCTTCTGCTTCTGGACCGGTCTGGCTGTCGGAATTATATCCATGATCCTGATTGTGATTTTTGCCGAACCTGTCTGTAAAGCAATCGGCGCAAGTGCAGATACGGTAGAATATGCAACACAATATCTCCGGATCGTTGCCATCGGAATTCCGTTTCTGATCATAAGTAACGCATTCAGCAACATCATCCGTTCCGAAGGACGGGCAAAAACCGCAATGTCCGGTATGATCATCGGAAATATGGCAAATGTAATCTTAGATCCGGTCATGATCTTGTTTCTCGGCTGGAATGTTGCCGGTGCCGCGATTGCAACCGTCATCGGAAATATTTTATCCGCGGTCTTTTATGTATCGCATCTTCTGTCAAATAAATCACAGTTGTCGATTCGATTACAGGATTACAAAGCAGGGGACAAAATTGCGAGTTCCGTATTTGCCATCGGTATCCCGGCATCACTGAACAGTGTACTTATGAGTGTCAGCAATATCTTTATCAATAATCTGATGGCTCACTATGGAGACATGGCAGTTGCCGGACTCGGTGTCGCCATGAAGGTTAACATGATCGTTGTCATGCTGTTGATTGGACTTGGTACCGGAATCCAGCCACTCCTTGGCTACTGCTTCGGTGCCAGAAACCGGAAACGGTATTTTGCCGTATTGAAATTTTCCATTTTACTTGCTTTTATATTAAGTGCAATCATGACCTGTGTCTGTTACTTTGGTGCTGACGGATTGGTCAGCGCCTTTTTGGAAGATGCAGACGCATACGATTTTGGATTCCGGTTTTCCCGTATTTACATTCTATCCGGTCCGATCCTTGGACAATTATTTGTATTTATCAACGCAATCCAGTCCACAGGTGCCGCACTCCCTTCCCTGATTTTGTCGATCAGCCGGCAGGGACTTTTATACTTGCCAATCCTGTTTATCATCAACGCAACGACGGATTCCGCCAGACTGCTTGCATTGGCACAGCCAGTCACGGATTACCTTGCAACCGCCCTTGCGATTATTCTGTTTGTGATTACGTGCAGGAAATATTTTCCAAAGAGTAAGGCTTCTATACAATAACTAAACACAATAGCAAAACAACAGGATAATCCATTTACAGACATACAAACCACATACATTTAAACAAAAAGGATGCTGCAATTCCTTACAAATTACAGCATCCTTTTTATTTATTCCGAAGATTCCTGTTCCCGTTACTGTTTTTGTAAAACGGACTCTTCAATTTCTATATCCATGCATCTATTCTATGTCTATGCAACACCCGGGAACTCCGCCTTCATATCTTTATTTACTTCATCGATATGTAATCCCAGATAACTGTCCGGAACAACCTCATACGCCTTCCGCATATCGTCGATACAAGCCATCATGGAAAGCGGTACTCCGATATACATATCATCCACCGAAATTGCCACATCACCGGTATTCAGAGAGATATTACTGCGTTCCTCCTTATATGGTGGTGCTGTCAGCAGCTTCGTTACCGCCTCACTGAAGAACGGCATGATTGCCGGAAGGGAAATATATTTGTGATTTGTAATATTCACTTTAAATCCCGGCTTTAAGATACACAGCTTCTTCTTTGCGGTCTTCTCACTGGCACCTTCGACAAATGCCTTCGCAGCCCGATCCATAATCTCGGCACGCGTCTCATTTGTCGGAGACACAAACATCATATTAAGCTCAGCCAAAGTCGGGCGCTTATCCGCAAACGCAACCGAGATCATCTTCTCCGGTGCATACATACCGACACCGATCAGAATATTCTTATAGACACGTTCCATCTCCTGTTTTACAGGTACGATACGTCCATTATCAATATTGGATTCATTGTCCGCGAGCAGCTTAACAATACCCTTGTACAACTCATCCACACGATCCTGTGTGATATAATCTGACGGCAGGTACTCCTGCTGCTTTGCATCCTTCAATAAGAATCCGGTAATCCGCTTTCCGTTTGCTGCGAGATCCTCCACCGCATTCTTTAAATCCTCATTAAACTGTGCATACAACTCTTCAAGGCGCTCTGCCTTCGCACGGAGAAAACGCACAATATCGCCGAACATATCTTGATCGTTCATTCCATCAATCAGCATATTCCGCTGCAGAGTCAGACATTCTTTGACGCATGCATCATAATATCCGTTCTCTGTCTCACGCTTTGCAGACGGGAAGGTAAAGAATCGCTTTGCCACGATATCTTTGATTGATTCAATGATGCGGCTAAATTCACTGGTTGGCCGATACTGCTTCATCATCTCAGATAAATGATCAATATCTGCAATCATCCCACGATCTTTCTCGCTGCTACCGATACCGCCACAGCCAATAATGTCCATTACTGCATATGGTCCCTTTTTCTGCATAAACCACTCAAGTTCAGCATTTAGATTGTCAAGCACATGATTCTTCAATGACTTAATCATAATTGGAATACGGTCCTTCATCGAAGTAAGCTGACGACCCATGTTTTCACGCAAACCATCCTGATTTTTCTTAATCATCTTATAAACAGGCTTTTCAAACTGTTTGATTGGGATGATTCCATTTACAGAAAGCCGAATCTCATCGCCCGGTTTTCCAGACAGGAATGTATCTAACTCTCCAAACACTTTCTGTCTGGATTCCTTTGCAACCGGATCATCCTCAGAAAGCTCATGCAGTTTCTTATACGCCTCGGTAAAAATCTCGTACTCGCAGATATTCTCAATCTGCTTAATCGGAATCTTATAGTCGGATTCATTAATAATCTTGTAATAGCCGCGGTCTTCCCCATCAAAAAATACATCACGTAGCAGCTTGCCCTTTGCACCATCCTCACCTTGTCCGACATGTTTCACTGAGGCAAGCTTTGTCAGGAAATATGCTACATCACTGTAGATAACCCCATCCGGAATATATCCCTGTTCATCCTTCTTTCCGGATATCAGCAGACAGGCATCAAATATATTCTCACGGATCGTAAGCTTGTGCGTCGTGCTTTCAAATGTATAGCGTTCGTCTTTGTCCTTACTTGTAAGCCGCATATAATAATCGACTTCCTTCAAGGTTGCGTAGCCATTCGCATTTAAATTTGCAAGCAGATCCGGATTCGATACGATCTCCCGTTTGCTGTAAAGCACATCCGGCATCAGCAGACAGGCTCCGACGCGGACACCATTCCATTTCTTGGAACGGATATAAGCCCGGATATTATAGGTAAGATCTGTCAGGATTCCACCGCTTGTACCACCGGCGACACCGGACACGATAATGATATCGAGCTTGCCTGACTTCGAACGGGTATGTGCCTCCTCCAGCTTATCAAACAGCAGGACACGCATGTCCTCATATGCATTGGAAAACATCAGCCGTCCGATCTGACGATTTCCCTTAGCGCCATCCGTATCAATGTTAATCTGCGGGAAATCCTCACGCATCCAATTCGCAAGGTTCGGATGAACCGGATTTTTCTTGATGCCTTTGACCAGAAGATTCTCCAGATTCGGGCGATAGATACTGATGATCTCGGTTGCATTCAAGCCAATACCGTCCCGGCTTGCCTCAATCATGTTCTCCATCGCCGGAATATCCGAATCAACCATCAGATATTGGATGTTATCGTCCGGTGTGATCTCTCCCATCAGCATCCCCTTCATGTTACAGACAACCTGACTGCCCATGCCTCCAAGTCCGATCACAAGCAGATCACCGTTGTATCGCTGCTCGTTATCCAGCTTCTCGAAGATGCGGATGTCTTTTAACTTTGTAAATTCCTCTTTTTGTGTGTCAATTAAAATCATGTTACCTTCTCCTTTTATATCAACGCTTCTCCCAATATTGATACAACTTTAAACCCCGGATCCACAATTCATTGATTCTCTAGTTCTTGCGGAATTCTTCTAATTCCAACCCCTCGTTATGCTCCAGCATCAGGCGGATGGACCATTCATTTGCAAACAGCAAAAGCGGATTGTCCTTCATATCCTTGACCTTCTTGCAGTCGCTGATTCTCGACAGCTTATTCAGATCCGTAGAAGGATCCTTTACCCATCGGATATAATTATATGGAAGCGGCTCTAAGCGGATGTCACATCCATATTCATTTTCCAGTCTGTATTTTAATACATCAAACTGCAGCACACCAACCACACCGACAATAATCTCGGACATTCCAAGTGTATAATCCTGGAACATCTGGATCGCACCTTCCTGTGCAATCTGTGTAACACCCTTGATAAACTGCTTACGCTTCATCGAATCCAAGTGCACCAGTCTGCAGAAATGTTCCGGTGCAAACGTCGGGATTCCCTCGTACTGGAATTTCTTCCCCGGCGTACATAACGTATCTCCGATAGAGAAAATACCCGGATCGAATACACCGATGACATCACCGGCATACGCCTCATCAATAACCTTACGATCCTGTGCCATGATCTGCTGTGGCTGGGATAAGCGGAGCTTTCTGCCACTCTGCACATGATAGACTTCCTTGGTCGCATCAAACTTACCGGAGCTGATGCGCATAAATGCAATACGATCATGATGTGCCTTGTTCATGTTCGCCTGGATTTTGAACACAAAACCGGAGAATGGCTCTGTGATCGGGTCAATCAAACCTGCATCCGACATACGCGGAAGCGGACTCTGTGTCATCTTCAGGAAATGCTCCAGAAATGTCTGTACACCGAAGGTTGTCAGCGCGGAACCGAAGAACACCGGAGATAGCTCTCCCTTATCCACCAGCTCCTGATCAAACTCATCGCTTGCGCCATCCAGAAGCTCGATTTCATCCATCAACTGTGCATAAAGCTCATCGCCGACTGCATCCTTTAATGCCGGATCCGTCACATCATAATCGGTCTCTGCCGCCGACTTTGCACCGCCGACAGACACTGCCTGAAACATCGATACTTTCTTTGTATCCCGGTCGTAAACGCCCTTAAAACGCTTTCCGGCACCGATCGGCCAATTAATCGGGCACGTCCGGATTCCAAGGACATTCTCAATCTCATCTAAAAGCTCAAACGAATCTCTTGCTTCAAGATCCATCTTATTGATAAATGTAAAAATCGGAATATGACGCATCACACAAACCTTGAACAGCTTGATTGTCTGTGCCTCCACACCTTTTGATGCATCAATCACCATGACCGCGGAATCTGCCGCCATCAAAGTACGGTAGGTATCCTCCGAGAAATCCTGGTGTCCCGGCGTATCCAGGATATTGATGCAATATCCGTCATAATTAAACTGCAGCACGGACGAGGTAACGGAAATACCTCTCTCCTTCTCGATCTCCATCCAATCGGAAACCGCATATTTGGAATTTGCTTTTCCCTTTACCGAACCGGCTGTGTTGATTGCGCCACCATAGAGCAGAAACTTCTCTGTCAGGGTAGTCTTACCGGCATCCGGGTGGGATATGATCGCAAATGTTCTTCTCTTCTTAATCTCTTCTTCTAATGATGCTCCCATCTGTTCCTCCACCTTTAAACTCACTTCATGTTATTATAGCATTTTAGAGATGGCTTTCAAAGTCTATTCTGAAAGATTTTTCAACTTATTTTGCTTTTTTGCATAAAAATACAGCTCCTGATTGTACGAATTGCACACACCAAACTCCGTACACGGACAATACACCGTCTCACAGGCATCGATCAACGCTTTTGCCTGTGCCAGCATCGTATCCTCCGGCATCGTAAAGACTGGAATTTCCAATACCTTCTCGCAGAGCGCCTTCGCAACCGGATAGTCCCGGTCATGTACAGGTAAAATTCCAGCCGCACACGGGATGCCCTGCCGCTGCAGCTTCCGGTAAAGCGGGATTCCATATCCGCCCCCACCAATCACAAAGGTTCGAACCGCCCCCTTTTGCTTCGGGAACTCCACACTGCCATACGCCGCATCGTAGACGCCATCCTGCATCGCATAAAGCTCCTGTATATATTCGGTCGTCATCACCTCTTCCGGTGTTCCGACCCGGTCGACGCGATGTTCCTTCACACAGACAACACGATCCGAGATTTTCTGAGCCAGGTCGATCTCATGCAGGGACATCACAACTGCCATCTGCCGTTTCCGAGCAAGTGTCCGTAACAGCCACAGGAAATCTGTCTTATAGCGGATATCCAGATACGAGGTTGGTTCGTCCAGCACTAAAATCTCCGGTTCCTGACAGATTGCTCTTGCCAGCATCACACGCTGACGCTGACCATCGCTGATCCTCTCAAAATCCTGATCCCGAAGCGCCTCCACCTGCACCTGCCGCATCGCTTCTTCGATTTTTTCTTCATCTTCCTTCTGTAGCATCCCCATCTTCCCGGTATACGGATACCGGCCGGTCGCCACAACATCATAGCAGGTATATCGTTCCGGGTGAATCCGCTCGGTCATCACGATTGCCATCTTCTTTGCCAGTTCCTTCGGCGCATAAGAAGACAGTTCTTTCCCATCAACGCTGACCGTTCCCGCGATCAAAGAAAGCTGCCGAATAATACTTTTCAAGATTGTCGATTTGCCGACGCCGTTTGGTCCGATCAGAGTCAGGATCTCTCCTTTTTTCACGTGGAGATTCACATGGTCTATGAGCGTGCGTTTCTGATAGCCTACACTTGCCTCTTCCGTAACCATATAATCATCATCACTGTGCATAGCCATGTCTTCGCCCCCTCTCCTTCACCATCATGTAAATTACAACCGGAGCTAAAAAGACCGCTGTCACAGAGCTGATGGAAAGCTCAACCGGAGCAAAGATTGTCCGTGCCAGCAAATCACAGAACACACAGAACACCCCGCCACCAAGAAAGCTGACCGGTATCATCACAATCGGCTTTGTCGTTTTTACCATACTCTTTACAAGATGCGGCACCGCGATTCCGACAAATGAGATTGGTCCCGCAAATGCCGTCACACAGGCGGATAATAAACTGGATAATAAAATCAGCATCACACGCAGTGGGCGGATGGATACACCGACATTTTGCGCATAGCTTTCTCCCATCTGATATGCCCCGATCGGCTTGGATAGAAGAAACGAACCGGCTACCGCCACTCCAACAACGATTGTCATGATCTTTACATGCGCCATGGATATTCCGGCGAAGCTTCCAAGTGACCAGTTATGCAGATTCACGATATTCGAATCATCTGCAAAGGTCACCGCAATATCCGTGATTGCCGAACAGATATAACCGATCATCACGCCACACACAACCAGCATAGACATCTCCTGCACCTTCTTCGATACCGCCAATACGAAAAGCATCGAAAGGAGCGATCCGATCAATGCCATCGCGATCATAAACCACGAACTCATTGTAATACCATGTGAAACACCTACGATCATCGCAAGCGCAACAACCAGCTTCGCCCCGGAAGAGATTCCGAGCACAAACGGACCTGCAATCGGATTTCTAAAAAATGTCTGCAGCAAAAATCCAGATACCGCGAGTGCACCTCCTAAGATTGCTGCCGCAAACACGCGTGGCAGACGGATTGAAAGAATAATCTGCATCGCCTTCGCATCGGTTCCATGTCCGGTTAATACGTAGAATACCTGCCGCGGGGCGATCGATACGCTGCCGATATAAAGCGATAACAGGATCGCACCGAGCAGCAGTGCAAATAATACGATATATGTAATTATGATTCGCGTCTTTTTTGTCTTCATCTGTATTCCATTTTACAATTCATATAGTACTTGTTCCATGCATTGATTTCACGATTCTGCTTATTTCTCTGTTAGCTTATAAAAATAATCGCTCTTTATCTCCTGTCCGGTAAATATCGCATGCATATCCGCAATCATCGTACCATATCCGGTCGTCTCCTGAAACATATTTTTTCCGGTTCCGTACACATGTCCTTCCTTAACGGCTTTAAAATCCGCAAATAGTGCATTCTTCTGCAAAAGTTCTGATACACTTGTAAGCTCACTGTCAATTGTGCTGTTGTAGATGATATAGTCCGCATCCTTCGCCTGCTCATAGAATGTTTCCATCTGGATCGTCATAGTCGAAAGTGCATTTTCCTCGTCCGAGTCATCGAACGTAATACAAGTTCCTCCGGCGAGTTCGATCATCTTCGATACATAATCACCGGACTTACGCACATTGACACCACCGTTTGTCGTCACGTAGAAAAATGCAACGGTCTTTCCGGTCGGAGTCTCGTTCAGAACGTCAGCGGTCTTCGCCGTCTCTGTCTCAAATAACTGCTCTGCAGCATCCTCCGCATCGAACAACGCCCCATAGAATTTCACCCATTCTAATCTGCCAAGCGGATGTGTCTCATAGCTTGAATGTTCCACGATCACTGGGATTCCACATGCCTCTAACTGCTCCTTTACCTCCGGATTGTGCAAGATCATCGTCGACTCGATAGCAAGATCACAATCCCCGGCAAGCATCTGCTCCACATCCGGCGCATTGTATTTGCCTGCGTAGGCAAGTGTTTGTTCCTGCATCGCCTGCTTTGCCTCCGGGATATACCAGCCATCTTCCTTCGTACCAGAGAACGAAAGGTGATTCAGACACCCAATCTTCACAATAAAATCCATGCCGGACGTTGCAGCCAGATATGCGTGCTTCGGTGTTCCATCAATCACTGTAATATCCGAAGGAAGTCCCTCCGGTACATTCTTCCCATCCGGCACAAGCAGGTAATCACCGATATCAAAAACGGAAATAAGTTTATACCCTCCCGTATAATAATCCACGGAAAACTGTGTCGCATAGCTTAATTCCATACTATTTTCTATTTTCAAGTTATCCCAGCGGATATCTGCATCCGATGCAGATGCATCTGTCACTTTTTCTTTTGGTCCTGCATCCTCTGTATATGCAACATTCCCCTGTGTTGCACAAGCACAGGGGAACGTACATAACAGGGCGAACAGGAGTATAAAAAGAATTCTTCTTCCTCGTCTCAAATCCAACACCCTTACTTTATTGTTTTAGAATCAAAATATAATGTATAGTCGATTTCATGTGGCGTACTCATTGCAGTCGTATCCGCAGAGATCGGCATATTGTAGTCAAATCCGGTAACCGGAATCTCAAATGTAGAATTTCCTTCCGTATTGACCGGCAGATACTTCTCCTCGCCAACAATCATATAATCATAGTTTGAAGAACTCATGATAATCGTTGCAGTCGCGATTCCATTTTCCACCTTGATTTTCGTCGGGCTTTCCACCGTAGCACGGCCGGAGCCTCCGGACAGGGTTACCTCAACCGTATATTCACCATCGGCGATTCCTAAATCCTCTGCCGTTTTCATCGACGGATTATCTATGGCATCAGCCGGAAGTGAATCGGAACGGAACACCAGCGTCCGCTCATACCATTTTTCTTTTTTGTTGCTGAATGCGGCACAAGCAACGCCCTCATCCAGCGCATCCACAGGAACTGTAAATGTATGCGCACCATCTGCATCCTCTACATATGGGATATACTCTGACTCGTCTGCAGCAACTGCCTCTTCCCCGGTACCCATATACAGATACCGATAGCCTTTTCCGCCCATCGTCATAACGGCGGTCATCTTGCCGTCTGCTACCGTGAGCTTGCAGGCAGTAATGTTGAACATCGAAGAACTTGAATCAACCTCGATGTCATATTCACCATCTACGACATTCTCTGCCGGAATCGGAACCATCCAATCCTCTACCACGTCACTTGCCGATGCCAAATCCGAACCGGTTGCAATCTGTGCATCTGCTGTAGCCACCTGCTCTGTTGTCACGGCCTCCGTCGTAACCGCGGCAGTTGTCTCCTGTGTTGTTGTATCATTTTTTCCGCATCCTGCAAGCAGGCAGGCAAGTACCACGCCTGCTGCAAGGCTTACATTCCATTTCTTCACGATTGATTCCTCGCGTTTATTCTATTATTTGTTTAATTTGTCAATAGCTGCCTGTGCATGCTTTACAAAGATATCCTGAATTGCCGGAAGCTCACCAAGACCACGAACGAGACATGTTACATCATAACCTGCATCCTCGAATGTTGTCTTCCAAGAACCTTCCTCATCACCTGCCATATCGTTGTTTGCATGGTCACCGGCTACGATCATCAAAGGCTCAAGAACAACCTTCTTGTAATCGCCTGCCTGTACCTTCGCAAGTACATCATCCACAGAAGGAGTTGCCTCAACCGTACCTACGAAATAGTTCTCAAATCCGGCGTCTGTCAGCTTATCCTGCATCTTCTGGTATACTTCGTTGCTGTCTGCCTCTGTACCATGTCCCATGAAGCAGATGGCTGTCTCACCATCATCATACTCAGCTGTTGCATCTGTGATAGCCTTCACAACCTCATCGAAGTCCTCATCACTTGTAAGAAGCGGATCACCGATTACAACCTGATCAAACGCATCTGCATAATCGCCTACTTCATTTACAACATCTGTATATTCCAGACCATTCATCAGATGTGTCGGCTGGATTACAAGATTCTTGACTCCGTTATCCACCGCACGATCAAGCGCTTCTGCCATATTATCAATGGCAATGCCATCTCTTCTCTTTACATGATCAATGATGATCTGGCTTGTAAAACCTCTTCTGACGGAATAATCTTTACCGAATTCTTCATCAAGCTTATCCTCGATTGCACCGATCGTCAGACGACGGCTGTCGTTAAAGCTTGTACCAAAGCTTACAACAAGCAGTTCGTTGTCGCCGATTTCATCCTGATTACGAACATTATCCAATGATGCATCTCCTGTCTCATAATTCTCATCGTCCTCTGCCTCAGATGCAGTTGCATCTGCAACCGTTGCCTCTGTTGTCGTTGCAGCTTCTGTAGTTGCCTCTGTGGTTGCTTCCGTCGTTGCCTCAGTTGTCTCTGTCTTCTTGTCTCCACATCCTGCAAGCAGAGTTGCTGCCATACATGCTGTAAGGAGTGCTACGCTTAATTTCGATTTCTTCATTTTTTCTGTACCTCTTTCCTTTTGTTTTTTATCCAGTCACTTGTTAAGAATCAATTCAGACGTACAGAAAAAAGCCGCCAGCGAAATCACAAACTGACGGAGTAACGGGCCATAGAACTTAATCTACAACGGTACGACCAATTACTCGTGATCTGGAAATTCTTCCTGTACCAATACACGGCAGGTTTCCTGACTTACCGATCCTCATACACATTCCCCTTCCCAGCCTTGCGGCCAGTGGTTATCTTCCGATATCGAATGTATACTCCCGGCTTACAGTGACGAGATCGTGCAGGACTTCCACCTGCTTCCCTTTTAACACATGTCTGCTTTTCAAAAGTAAAAAAAGCTCCACGGCACCGTATATTATGAATTCAATTCGTCGCAATAATAACACACGCACACGAAATGTACAAGTACAAATTTCATGTGCGTGATATATTTAAACTATGCTATTCATATCTTTTAACTATTTTTAAGCAGATCCTGCAGCCTCTTCTCATAGACATAACAGTGTCCATGCGCCTCGATTGCCTTCTCATAGGCTTCAATGGCCATCTTCTGCTCTCCCATTACTTCATACAGGATTCCAAGCTCATAATAGCCATCCTCACAGCCATGGTATCCACAGCTTGAACAAAGCTTCATCGTAACTGCCTGTTTCAAATATTTCTCCGCATCTGCATAATCACCGATCACCCGGCAGTACCTTGCAAGCTTAATATAATCAAGCGGTGTCTTCCGGTCTTCCTCCGGTATCACTGCCTTACTTAAATACTCTGCATACTCGGACTTAATCTCCCCATCCCGCAGATAAAGTGCTTCCAGCAGCTCCCCATAATAATTGATGGTTTTATTTAAGTTAACCGCCTTTTTGTATGCATCGACTGCTTCCGCATATCTGCCACTCATGATAAGCACTCTGCCGTACTTGCTGTAAATGCTTGTATTATCCGGCTTTAACTTTATACCGAGCTGATACATCTGATCCATCATCAGAGTATCGTCCTCTTCCCCGGCAAGCTCCATCAGAAGACTTGCGCAGTCAAACCGCAGATTTTCATCCGTGCCTTCCTCCGCATAGCTTTCCAGCAGCTGCTCTGCCTCCGGATAGCGGTCTGCTCGTGTGAGTGCGAGACCTGCCTCGATACGAAGCTGCGGGTCCACATCGTCCCCGTATTTATAAATCGCATCCATCAGAATCTGACACCCTTCCGTAATCCTGTTCAAGCAGAGCAGCACACGGGTTTTGAAGCGGATGACCTCTGTTTTTCTCTGTATATCCCGGTCTGACCTCTCCGGTGCGATTGCAAGTGCCTGTTCAAAATTTTCTAACGCATTCCCGTAATCCCGCCGCTCCCAGTAGATAAATCCGAGATTCGTATAATATGCCGCATGTGGCCGTACCTTAATCTGATCCTCATATGCCTTGATTGCAAGCTCCGTCTCACGAACCTTCCGATACATATATCCCAGATATCCAAACACATCTGGATTTTTCGGATTGATAGACGCAACCTTCTTATATACCGCAATGGACTCCTCATTTCGGTTTGCTTCATCATAGAGATCTGCCAGCTCTAACAACAGATCTTCATAATTCGGCAGATCGGATTCATCCGCCTTGTAATTTGCTTCCACCTTCTCCAAAAGCTTCAACGCTTCCTCTGATTTTTCCTGTGCACGAAGGCTTAATGCCTCATAATAATCCATCGCATCGCTCTCCGGACGGAACTCCCGGTACTGTGCCATTACATTTTCGGCATCCTCATACTGTTCTGCCTGCTGGAAGGTCAGTATCTCCTGTATGTACGGCTCCACACCATATGGATAGATCCGTATCGCCTTCTCCGCCGAATAGATGCATTCCTGCAGATAATCTAACATATAACAGCATTTTGCCCGGTAGCAATGCGCCCAGTATTCATCCTCATAGACCATAGATTCATAATCAATATGCTCTAACATCTCATCGCACGCCTTCATACAGTTGCCATACTCCTGCAGTTCATAGAGAATCCGAAGATTCAGGATGAGTCCGGTGATCTGCTCCTCATGCTCCGTCTCGACCGGAAGCTGTATATATTCCTTCGCTTTCTCGTACTCTTTCAGGTTATAGTAACAGCTTGCGATCAGTGTATGTGCATACGGATACCGCTTTCTGCGCTTGTTCTGTTCCTCTGTATAGCCGCCTTCTTCCGGCTGTATATCCTCAATTGCCTTCTTCCATTTTAAGAACAATGGCAGTGCCTTCTCCGTCTGTCCGGTTGCCAGATAACATCTGCCCTTCGCATTACAATAGAAGAAGATCTCATCGCCCTCCGGTTCAAATGTATCGAATATCTCCAACGCTTCCGGCTCCCGCTGATTCTGATAATAGCACCATGCCAGATCTAACTTTTTCTGATGATCTTCCGGATGCTTGTCCACATCCTGCTTCCATTTGTCAATGATTGCTTCATTTACCTGCTGCAGCCGGGTAAGGTACGCCATATCCCCATAATTGTTATGCATCAGCTCCTCGAAGATATCCTTTGCCTTCTCCAGATCCCCCATCGCATAATATATATCCCCTAAGCAATACTGTGCGTCTTCATAATCCGGATTCTCCGCAAGAATCTCTTCTGCGGTCTGCTTCGCCTCCTCATATCGTTCCAGACGGTACAACATCTCGCTCTTGATAAACTGCGTCATCTCGTCCTTTGGGTATCGCTCAAGGTTCGCATTGATCCTGCTTAAAAGCGCCTCATATACAGCCTCCGCTTCCGCTCTTGGAAGTGGCTGTTCCGCATCCTTTTCCTGAAAACGCGTATCCTTCATCTGCACATAGATCTCCAGCACATCGCCATGTGGATGTGTAAGCGGCAATCTTTTCAGTCGTTCTAATTCCTTGTGGAGCGCCGCCCGGTTCTCCGGTGTCGGCTCATCCTGCTTGTCCATCCGTTCAATCTTCATATACTGCTCAATATAGTCATCAGCATATGTATAATCTCCGGTCAGATATTCATAAGCAAAGCTGTCCTGCTTCCGCGCCGCTACCCCAAGAATATAGGAAATATAATCCTCCGGGAATTTCACCAGCAGGTCTTCTTTGCGCAGGGCGATATCAAACCGGTCCACAATCTCACGAAAAACCGCATCCGGCATCCGGTAATGACCCATTATGAATACAAGCAGCTCCTCTAATGCTTCTGCCTCTGTGTCAAGCGATACAAATGCATCCTCACGAAACAGCTCTCGCCACGCATCCACACGGATTCGGTTCGGATAATCATTGTATAGTTGTTCTAATTTATCGGTAAGCTCCGTCCGTGGCGGCTGTAAACCTTCTGAATCTTCGTCTTCCCTATCATCCGGCAATGCTTCCTGCCTGTCACAGCTTGCAATCGCCTCCTCGTAGGCATTCCGAAGCTCCATGAAACCATCTGCATCCTCCTCCGGATTTACAGATTTTAACTGCTCGCGATATGCCTGCTTAATCGCATCTTTATCGTCTGTCTGCCTGATTCCAAGTATCGTCCATATGTTCATAACCCCTGCCCTTGTACCTTTCTCGCTTTTTATCACTATCCAGTTTGTGCATAATTTGCACATACTGATATTCCCACATAAAGAAACTTGTGCATAAAATGCACAAGTTCATTTTATCAAATGCAATATAAGAACACAATGATTTCCTACAGATTCTATAATCCTGTCAGATTATTTCTCACGCAATTTCTAAGATTCGCATACGCCTGTTTTTTCTCCATTGCAAGCCGCTTTTCTTCCTCCGTGCTGACAGCACTAGCCGCATAGCATCCGGCAAATACACCACTGTCGATACACACTTGTACATCTGCACCGAAACACCCGGCAAATGCATATACAGGAACGGAATATAACTTCGCGATCCGCGCTACACCAATCGGTGTCTTTCCCATCAATGTCTGCGCATCGAATCTTCCCTCTCCGGTGATAACCGCGTCTGCTGTTTTGATTGCCTGCGCGATCTGTATCTCATCTAATACAATGTCAATGCCCGGCTTTAAGGCTGCATGTAAGAACATCAGACACGCATACCCTAATCCGCCAGCCGTGCCTACACCGGGTGTCATGCGGTTTTTGACTTCACTCTGCCTGTCGTTTTTTTCAACGTTCTTGCCTGCTTCATCATAACCGGTCAGCTGATTTTCCATCAAAGTAGGATTTTTCCGGTTCATATCTTCCACAATATCTGCATACCGGTTCATCGCCGCATCCATCTCCTGTACCATCTTCGCATCCGCGCCCTTTTGTGGCGCAAAGACGGCACTGCACCCCTGCGCACCGACCAGTGGATTCGTCACATCGCATGCAATCCGAAACGTACACGAAGCAAGCTCCGGCAATACATTCTCTGTCGTAATTGACCGCACCTGCGCCAGTCCCTCCGCGCCATAACCGACTTCCCTTCCTGCTTCATCCATGAAATGAAATCCTAGTGCCTGCAGCATTCCAATCCCTGCATCATTTGTTGCACTTCCGCCGATTCCAAGGATAAATTTCCGGCAGCCACATGTAATGGCATCGCGAATCATCTCACCGACTCCATAGGTCGTTGTATGCATCGGATTTCTTCTTTCTTCCGGTACAAGCGGTAACCCGGCTGCCTGCGCCATCTCCAAAACTGCCGTCTTTTCTCCTGCCTGTCCATAGATTGTGTACCCCGCCAAAACTTCCGTTCCGACCGGTCCGGTCACAGAGATTGTCCGCGTCTGCACATGCTCCTTTCCGAAGGTAAGTGCTTCCACCGTGCCTTCCCCACCGTCAGCAACCGGAAAGATCTGCACATCAACGTCCGGGTACTGCTCTAAGATTCCGTCTCTGACTGCATTCCCTGCTTCCATTGAAGTAAGACTTCCCTTGAACGAATCCATCGCAACGACGATTTTTTTCTGACTATTATTTTTGTTAAAATGATTTACCATATTTATTTTCCTCTCTGTCAACTGCAATTACCTACTTCACATTTTATCACATATCTGCTATGATGAACTACAGATTTATTGGATGTATTTGTGAGATTGAATGGGGCGTAAATGAACTGCAAAAAATCATATCGAGGATTGCTTAATTTCATCATTTCCATCGTAATTCTGTTCTCTGGTCTGTACTTTAACCAGACGGAAGCGGATGCTTTTTTTGATGCGGCAAAACCTACCTCCCAGTCAACGGTCAGCAGTGTCGAGCTTCCAATCTCTGCGAATACACAGATCAATACAAGCGAGCTTCTCCTTGCTTCGAGAACCTCTTATATAAAAGAAGTAAAACAGGGACCTGCACAGGCAGAAACATCTGTCCGTTTTATCGCAGCACTTCCAGATACACGGGAGCTTTCAGTCTCCCACTATGCTATTTTTTCAGAGCCGATTCTGTCGAAAACAATTATCAGTCAACAGAAGATCCTATGCTATATCCACGCACAGGATGGAAAAAAATCCTACTATTTTTCAGTTTAATCGCGACTAAAAGCGGGACTATGGATGCACATAGTTTTCTTTGCGTACTTAAAAATTGAAAAATGGAGGACTAAATCTATGTTTATGAATATTCTTGTTGGTATTATGGCTGCAATTGCAATTCTCGCCGGAGTCTGGGGCTTCTGGGTCGATCACAGAAAGGATAAGGATCTAACAGATGAAACATCTGCTGCAGGCAACGCAGATACAAGCAGCAAAAACTAAACGAAGCAACACGAAATGCCGGGACAGACATCCCGGCATTTTCTTCTTAGATAAATATTTCTTTATTGCTGTCAGATATGTCTGAGCCAGATGACTCAGCATTTCCTTAACTGTCGTAGTGTCATCGTTTACTCCCCTTTCTCTTCCTCCACTGCCTGCAATATCATGTTCTTAAGCTGTCTTGCGGCAGCGCTGAGTGGATGTTGGTTATCCAATACCATACAGATATCCCGTTTCGGAATTTCTTCTTTTAACGGAATCTGCACGATTTCTCTTTCCATTATAGATTCTCTTGCCATCGCTTTTGGAACGAATGCAAGTCCAAGTTCATGCCGTACCAGCGGCAGGATCTGATCGGTCGTTGCAACCTCCGTATCCGGGGACAGTTCCAGTCCATATGATAAAAACAACTGATTATAAAATTGAAATGTCATCGTCTCACGTCCAAGACATATCAGCGGATAATTTTTTAATTCCCACAGCGATATCTCCTGGCTTCCAAGTGCCATGAACGTTCTTCCTCCGACTAATACCTCCTGAAAAGACTCCAATACAATCTCCTTGAGCGGGGCTTCCACCGCCGCCGGGGTTGACACGACCGCAAAATCAATCATTCCACTTTTCACTGCCTCGATTGCCTGTGGAGTTGAGTGATTATAGATTTTCAGACGTATACCCGGATATTTCATATGAAACTCTTTCAGCTTATCCAGCAGATAGATATTCAAGGCGGTTTCACTCGCGCCGATTGCAATACTTCCATGTGTCAGTCCCGTACTGTCGGTCAGCTCCTCCTCTGCCGCCCATAACTGCTGCATTGCCGCAGATACATGCGTATACAGACGCTGTCCCTCCGGCGTCAACTGCACACCACGGTTCGTTCTCACAAACAGTGTACTATGAATCTGCTGTTCTAAGCTATTCATCGCACGTGTGATATTCGGCTGGCTGTTTCCCAATACACGGGCCGCTTTTGTAAAATTCTCATATTTTGCCACATAATAAAAGATTTTGTAATATTCAAAATTTACGTTCATGCCTCTCCTCATCCTGATATATCAAAGTAGTATCTTTAATATATCAATTATACTTTTTACTTATTTCTGTATGCATAGTATAATCTGTCCGAAAAGAAAAAGCAAGAAGGGATGTGCATATTATGAAAAATACAACGATGTTTCCAAGAGAAGAACATGCAGATGTTTTGTTCCAGAAAATATTAAATGATCCATGGGCATGTGAAAAACTGCAGGAGACCTTTTGTAATTCTCTCGCGCTGAATGACGATACAGATAATTCCCCTTCTGCATCCACATTTGCCAATGTCCTGTTTGATGCATACCACAACCGGGATTTGTCTGCATTTCTGATGGTAATCTGTCAGAATACACTGTTTGATCTGCTGCGGAATTCTTATCTGATTCCATACCGGTTCAATGCTGATGGGAAGCAAAACCCGATTATCATGACAGATACAGATGGAAATCTGTTACCCGAATATAAAAAAACAGTTCATGAGAAAGAATATCATCATTTTCAGAACGTATGCAAAGAAATCGGTTCAACACAAAATATGTTCTTAGCACAGGCTTATCGGTACAGCCACGCATATGCATCTGATTCTATGGACCTCAAGCAGAAAAATCTGGAATCCTGCACCGGCGTTCTCCTGATCCGCGAGCTTCCGGACACGATCAAGCAAAAAGAAACCGAAGCAGAAGCCTATTCCGCAGTCTGGGATCTGATGGTAAAGCTGGAGAAGGAACTCCCGATGGCATTTGTATTTTACGGACAGGATACTCTGCTCGAACACAATGAGCGGTTTGATGAGCTTGGAATCTTCCTGCCAAATTCCGTTTTTTTGAATAATCTGAAACGGCATATTACAAAAGCAGAGGCGATATTATATGAAGAAGAACACTGATTCGATATCAACTTCCTATGTTGATATTATGGAAAAAAATCATATGGAAATCCCCTGGCATGATTATACCGGCGATGACAGCAACGTGCTGATCTCCGATGCGGAATTGATTGAAAAAGCATCCGTCATCGGACGTGTCGGTCTGATTCTGCTTTCCTGCGGAACAGGAGCATGGCGTGTCCGCACATCCATGAATAAGCTTTCCAAAGAACTTGGCGTAACATGCACGGTCGATGTCGGTCTGATGTCCATTGAGTTTAACTGTTTTGATGGAAATGATTGTGTGTCCCAATCCTTAAGTATTGCAAATACAGGCGTAAACACATCCAAGCTTTACCGAATGGAGCGTTTCGTCGACAGCTTTCCGAATATCGAAGCCCATCTGACCGGTGAAGAAATCCATAAAAGGCTTGATGAAATCGAGAGAATCCATGCGCTTTACTCTCCTGTCAAATTAGGACTGGCGGCAGCACTCGCCTGCTGTGCATTTACATTTCTGCTCGGCGGCGGTCCCGTGGAAATGATTCTTGCATTTATTGCTGCAGGTGTTGGCAATATCATACGAACAAAACTGATCAAGCATCATTTTACCTTATTTCTAAACATTGCTGCTTCTATCTCGGCTGCCTGTCTGATCTACACGATCTGTCTAAAGCTTGCCGAAATGCTGTTCCATGTAGCCGCGGTGAACGAAGCGGGTTATATATGCTCTATCCTGTTTATCATCCCAGGATTTCCATTTATTACAAGCGGCATTGACCTTGCAAAGCTGGATCTCCGTTCCGGACTGGAACGACTGACTTATTCCATTATTATCGTTTTGGTTGCAACCATGTCTGCATGGATCATGGCTTTGTTGTTACATTTACAGCCACTGTCTTTCGCAGACATGCATATCAATGTATGGGTACATTTTATACTCCGGATAATTACAAGCTTCTGTGGTGTATTCGGATTTTCCCTGATGTTCAACAGTTCTGTTTCAATGGCATGTACGGCTGCAATGATTGGTGCTGTCGCAAATACACTCCGTCTGGAGCTCGTAGACCATTGTGGAATTCCTGCCGCTGTAGCTGCATTTCTTGGGGCACTGACAGCAGGACTTCTTGCATCCTTTATAAAACAGAATCATGGATATCCAAGAATTTCACTTACGGTTCCTTCCATCGTTATTATGGTTCCGGGACTTTACTTATATCGTGCAATTTATAACTTTGGCATTATGTCTCTTACCGAAGCGGTCTCGTGGTTTACATCTGCAATCATGATTATCATTGCACTTCCACTCGGTCTGATCTTTGCAAGAATTCTGACTGACCGTACATTCCGGTACTGCACATAACACAAATTACCTTACCAAACAAAGGAGGACAAACAAATGCTTACAGCCGTAACAGGTATCAACTGGGGTGACGAAGGAAAAGGTCGTGTCATCGATCTATTAGCAGAGCAGGCGGATATCGTCGTCCGCTATCAAGGCGGAAATAACGCCGGTCACACCGTCGTTGTTGGTCGTGATAAATATGTATTAAATCTGCTTCCATCCGGGATTCTGCATCCGGATGTCACATGTGTTTTAGGGGATGGAATGGTCATTGACTTAGAGCATCTCACGAAGGAAATCGAGGCTCTGCGAGGAAAAGGTATTCCTATCACACCAGAAAATCTAAAGCTTTCCAAGCGTGCCACGATCTCTATGCCTTGGCACCGGGTGCAGGATGAACTAGAAGAAGCCCGGCTGGAAAAGGATGGTTCCGCCTTCGGTTCCACACGTCGCGGTATCGCCTATGCTTACAGCGACAAATATAGAAAGAAAACGCTCCGGCTTGGTGATCTGCTTCATCTGAACGAGGGCTATATACACAACCGGCTGCACATGATGCTGGATGCCAAAAACATGGAGCTTTCCGGCTGTTATCATCAGGAGCCAATGTCCTATCCGGCACTGCTCTCCTGGTGTGAGAAACAGGCGGCAGCATTCTCCGCATATATCTGCGATACCGGCGCATTCTTAAGAAATGCCCTAGCAGACCATAAAAAAGTGCTTTTGGAGGCACAGCTTGGTGCCATGCGTGATATTGACTATGGCATATTCCCATATACATCCAGCTCATCCACGATCTCAGCCTATGGTCCGATCGGTGCCGGAATCCCCGGTGCTCCGCTCTCCCATGTCGTCGGTGTTCTGAAAGCATACTCGACCTGTGTCGGTGCCGGTCCATTTACCGCAGAGAAAGCAATGTCCGAATCATGGAAAGATGATCTTCGCCGTGCCGGCAATGAATACGGTGCTGCAACCGGACGTCCAAGACGTGTTGGTCCTTTTGATGCCGTTGCCAGCCGTTACGGACTCCAATGTCAGAACGCAGACCGGATTGCCCTGACAAAACTGGATGTATTAAGCTCCATGAAGGAAATTCCGATTATCACAGAATACCTGCAGCACACGAAACATATTATGGATTTTGACCCAACAGATAATATGGATAATCTCCTGCCTGTCATCGATATCGTTCCTGGCTGGCAACAGGATATCTCGCATTGCCGTTCTTATGATGAACTGCCGGACAATGCAAAACGATATATAGAAACGATTGAAAAACTGCTTGATCACGAGATACAATTTATCTCAGTCGGTGCGGAACGAAATCAATACCTGACAAAAGGGGAATGGCTGTAAAGCCACTCCCCTTTGTTATGTGTACATCTTCACTCTTCTCTGATACTCTGCATACGTGAGCGGTGCTTTCTCACTCAGTATCTTTGATTTAATCACAGTTCCGATAAATAACGTATGGGAACCACAAGATATCTTCTCTGTCACCGTCGCTCCAAGCATCGCCACGCTCTGCCATCCGAGATACGGGATTCCCTGTTCATTGACCGGAAGCTCCAGTGTTTTCATTTTGTCAACATCTCTTCCAGACTGATATCCAAAATGCTTGATTGTCTCAAAGGTGCATGTCTCATCTAAGATACTGACTGCAAATATCCCGCTCTTTTTGAGTAATTCACATGTATAACTCTGATTGGAAACCGCGATTGCGATCTGCACCGGCTCGTGGCTGATCTGCATACATGTATCAATGATACAGCCATTTGCCTTTTTCTCCCACACCGTTGATAACATGTATAACCCATAGGTGATACACTGTGTTGCTGTCTGTTCCATCTTCCACATCTCCTATCTTTTTTCGTTTCCGATAGTATGTGCAAAATGAGATTTTCTATCATTATAATTTTAGATAATCTCTCAGCATATCGTGTACAATCGCTTCAATCTGTTCAGCAATTTCTTTGCATATATTTTTCTTCATCCCTGCCTTTTCTCCAACGGCAACCAGATCCGCAAGTCCGGGACTTCTTCCATTTCCATTCACAGTTGTTGTATGTTCGCCATAATAGGTGTTGCTATACGTCAGATCATACGCCGGAGCAAGCTCCCACCTTGTATGTTCCTCATCATAAATATAGGAAAAATTCTTTGAATGATCATCCCTGTTATGTGCAAATACATTAAAACACATACGCCGGTACATCTGCTCCACATCACGATCTTTCGTCAGAATCTTCGTAAGCTTCATCAATTCATTATAATCCAGACTCGGTATCTCATGCGACACCTCTAACAATGCCGATGCAGTGATAACATGGTAACGATATAATTTTCCGTCTTTTCTTTCCCTGTCATAACGCTTTGTTCCAAAATATCCTTTACATTTATCAGATGGAAACAGCCTTGTCTCTGTCATTGTAATCCCACATTTTCCGGCACAACACGCATAATCATATTCCATCTTTCCGACGTTGATCGGATCTACATGCGCCGGGAACTTAATAATCCAATCTTCTCCATCTACCTGTGTAAAGATTTTAGGTCTGGCGCCACCACTCGTTCCGCCCAATGCATACAATTCATCCAGTTTCTCGGAATATTCCGTATTTAAAATCTTGCGGCACTGTTCTGCAAGTATATCCAGATTATCCGGTTCTATATCATACTTCATTTCCCTTTGTGGACGATAGGTCAATGCACCCATGCCTGAATCACCCACAATTGCCAACCGGTCTAAAACAGTCAAAGTATCTCTATCCTGTTCATTTTTCTGAAGCATACGATCTAACAGCAAGCGTCCCCATGCATCCGGCAGACTATCCGCAAAAACACCAAACAATCCATCAAAATAATTTTTCGTCGGAACAAATACCTGTCTTTTTAATGGCAGATGAAATGGGCTGATCGAAAATCCTTCCTCCAGCCATGTATCCGTATATTCAAATGCTACTTTATGATCTGCATTTAAAACCAGTGTTCCAACTTGTCTGTCATCATAAAATACCTGGAGTATATTATTTTGTCTCATTTATAACCTCCTGAATATTCCGGTACGGCACCTGTGTAAATATGCCTCGCAGTTCATCTGCTACATCGAGCGCCATTGCGATTTTTGTAAGAGCCAGCAACGATATCTGTCCGGTTGTCTCAAATCGTTTGATAGAACCATAACTGACACCACTTCGATCTGCAAGCTCCTGTTGCGAAATTGAACGACGCTTACGGATATTTTTTATCCGTTTGGCCAGTGCCATATCCAATTCTTCTGCTGTCTCCCACACAAATTCTTCCACTTTTTTACCGCTCCTACTTATTATTACCTATGTCTATTATAGATAAAATATTATCTATTAATGTAAAAATGGTACAATATAGATAATATTTTATCTACATTGTACCATCCTGTTTTTTCCATGTCAACCAACTACGTCACACCGTAATCTCAATCAGATTTCCTTCCACCGCTACAACACAGCTTTCATAATATCCGTCACCGGTTGTACGTGGACCGCTTGTCACCATATATCCATCCTGCTTCAGTGTTTCCGTCAGCTTATCTACCTGTTCTTTGCTTCCGACACTGATCGCCATATGAATAAATCCTGTCCGCATCTGATTCTCTGTCTGTGCTTCCACACCCGGCTTCTGCATGATTTCCAGCCGTGCCCCATCGTCAAAGGACAGGAAATAAGATTTAAAATCTGTATTCGGATTGTGATACATGGCATTGGACTTTGCTGCAAAATATTTCATGAAAAATTCTTTTGTCTTTTCCAGATCCTGCACATACATTGCAATATGTTCTATCTTCATCATAAGCCCTGCCTTCCTTTGTATCTGCTATGTTCTAGCTCCACATTGCCTCGATTTCGGTCTTGGATACCACACCGACACTCTTCTTCACGATCTCGCCATCCTTGAACAAAATCAATGTCGGGATGCTTGCCACACCATAGGACATCGCAATATCCATCGCCTGATCGACATCGAGCTTGCAGACCTTGACTTTTCCTTCATATTCGTCTGCAATCTCAGAAACCGTTGGTGCCAGCATCTTACACGGTCCACACCATGTCGCCCAGAAATCAACGAGCACGAGCCCCTTTGCATCGAGTACTTCTGCCTTAAAATTATCGTTATTTAAAATTACTTCTGCCATTTTCATTCACTCCTTATCTTTTGATTTATGTTACCCTTTGTTGCTTCCCTTTAATCACACTACCACACTTCGCCCGGATATTTCATGCCCCAGTCTTTCCGAAGCTTCGTCATAATCTCCATCACATCCTTGGAATACGCAAGCTGCATCGCGGATGCATCCCCGCTTTTTACTGCCTGCTCCATATCCTGCATCTCATAATACAGCGCATCCGCAGTATCTCCGGCTGTAATCTCCGTCTGCGCGCCACTTTCGGCATCGACAATGACTGCCTTATCCGCACGCGGATACTCCATGATCTCGATATATCCTTTTTCCAGACTGATCATCGCACGCTTTGGCTGTTTCGAATGCATCGAAAGTGCAACCGTTGCCATCTGCCCCTGTGCATTCTTGAGCAGAATTGTTGCCTGCTCATCAGAACCGGTTGGAGAAGGCTTCCACTGGCTCACAATCTCATCCGGCTTTTCATCCAGAAAACTCCGGACGATTGACAGCGCATACACACCGATATCAAGCATCGCGCCACCGGCAAGATCCATATTGAAAAACCGGTTCGACATATCGTATTCTTTGAAGCTTCCGAAATTCATCGTGATGATCTGCACCTTTCCAAGCTCACCACTTTGCACGATATCCCACAGCTTCTTGTAGATTGGCATATGCCAGATCGTCATTGCTTCTGCAAGCACAAGCTTCTTTTCTTTCGCAAGCGCGATCATATCATCCAATTCTCTGCTGTTAAGCGTAATTGATTTTTCGACAAGCAGATGCTTACCGTGAATCAGCGCCTGTTTCATAAATGCATAATGTGTATTATGCGGACTCGTAATATAGATGATATCTACATCCGCATCCAAAAACATATCATCAATCGAATCATATACTTTGGAAACACCGTATTTTTCAGCGAATGCAACCGCCTTCTCATGTGTCCGGTTTCCAACTGCATATAACGTTTTTCCCATCTTCTGCAATGCCTGTGCCATCTCATTTGCGATCACACCGGTACCAAGCACTGCCCAATTCAACGTATCCTGCATCTGCTTTGCCACCTCACCTTTCATTAATATGTTTCAATACCATTAAAATAATCTTTTACCATCTTCACCACGACACCATTGCAATCGCTGTGAAGATCTAAAAGCCTTCCTTCTTTCGCTGTTTCCGAAGCTCGCTGCGTTTCTTTCCGGCCTCCCATTCCGCTTCTTCCACAACTGTTTCCAATTTTAACCTTGGCACCCGCCGCGGCTTATTATCCTCATCCAACGCAACCAATGTCAGATATGCACGGTTCACCGGATAACGCATGCCATCTATCTTCTCTAAATAAGAATCCACGCGGATTTCCATCGATGAATTTCCGACATAGGTTACGCGTCCGATCAATACGACAATATCATGCTGGCGAAGACTACGCAGAAAAGTTAGATTATCTACCGATGCAGTGAGTACATGTCCCTCAGAATGACGCATAGCCGTAAGACCTGCCACCTCGTCAATCCAGCCCATCAGTATTCCACCAAACATCACATCTGCACCATTTAAATGTTCCGGACGAATCTCGTGGAACTGCTCTGTCAGAGAATCCACAACCCGTTTTTCTTTTATTCTCTCTTCCATGCTGTCATTCCTTTCCTACTCTCATCCGATCAACTCATACTGTAGAAATTCATACTTTAATTTCGAGCCTTCTCCGATATTCTCAGGCAGTAACGCTCTTGCAACCAGCTTCAGATCATCCGATTCAATATCCGTCCGTTTGAGATTTGCATAATCTCCATCTATGCTTACCACTTCATAATACCATGTTTCCATAAGACTGCTCTCCTTATATCATGTCGCCTGTCGGCTCCATGTGTGTGTTCGCAATATGCCGGCTTGTGCAAGCACAGCCGTCGCATTGCTCATTATATCATGTATCACCACGCAATAACGTGATGACCTCCACATCAGCGTGCTTCATTATACCATGTCAGCATACTTTTTTCATCATATATTTCTCCGTTTTCAACAATAATTGAGCAATAATTTCTCTCTGCATATCTGTGTACAGTTGCCTTTTTTCATTCAAAATGCTAAGATATTCCCAGCGAAAAACATATATACACATACATATTAGAAAGGAACAGCCATGCCCGAGAACAAAAATAACGGTTACCATACATTATCCAAGGATTTATTAGAACGTATCGAACAGGACCGTGCAAATCATTTGGTCAATCCATATGCCTGCCCGGATTCTGCGATCATACGCCGTTTTGACGACCATGACAAGCCGCATCTCTGGCGTCCTGCTTTCGTTATGGATGTCGAGAAAATCCTGCACAACAACTATTATAACCGTTATTCGGATAAAACACAGGTTATCTCCTGCTATAAAAACGACGATATCTCCAGACGTGCGTTACATGTGCAGCTCGTCTCCCGTATCGCACGTACAATCGGCATGACACTTGGCCTAAATCTGGATCTGATTGAAGCGATTTCCCTTGGACATGATATCGGTCACACTCCGTTCGGACATGCCGGGGAGCGTTTCTTAAATGCACTTTATAACGGACATACCGGACGTTTATTTAATCATAATATTCACAGTGCGCGTGTCTTAGATCATCTGATTTTCCGGAATGTGAGCCTGCAGGTACTAGATGGCGTTATCTGCCATAATGGCGAACTTGAACAGCAGGAATATAAACCAAAGTGCTTTTCTACCACGGATCCATGGGGGGAATTTGATGCCAATCTCGAAGACTGCTACACAAATCCTTCGGCGAACAAACGACAGATTCCCGGTACACTGGAAGGCTGCATTATGCGGATCAGTGACATTATCGCCTACCTTGGTAAGGACCGGCAGGACGCTGTCAAGATCGGTCTGATTGAAAATGATGATGATTTTACTTCCGGTACACTTGGCACAACCAATGCACAGATTATCAATAATATGACAGTCAGTATCATAGAACACAGCTACGGAAAGCCTTATATCAGCATGGATAAAGAAGTGTATGAGACATTTTCGAATGCCAAAAAGGAAAACTATCAGACTATATACAATAATCCAAAATTAAATGATATGTACAACAATAACATTCAGCCGATGTTCCACGATATGTATGAAGCACTTCTCACACAGGCAAAAAGGATGGACCAATCATCCATCCTTTACAAACATCATATTAATTATATCCGGAGTGCCAACCAATTCAGTCATTATTTTGATATCGATAAATACATGGAGCACTACCTGAGTCAGGATCCGAATGAAATTGTCGTTGATTTCATGGCAAGCATGACCGATGATTATTTTATTGATCTGTACAACTACCTGTTTCCAAACGGATCCTACAAGGTTGACTATATTGGGTATTTCGACTAATGTATCAGCAAGGACGTATACAATCACTCCATAATTGTATACGTCTTTTTTCCGCAGTCCTCAAACAGCATATCATCGAGTGACCTCTGGATCTTAGCCTTCAGATACCGGACACCCATTCCGGTTTCAAAAGCTTCTTTCGCAAGCTTCTTTCTAGCACTAACCGGCATTTTGATATCCACATGATAGTCCTTCGACAGACGTTTGAGTGGGCTGATCTTCTTGTCAGACAGAATTCTAAGATAGTCTTCTTCTGTCATCTCATGGAGCTGCACAATATTGTTGATACGACCGGCAATCTCTGCCCGGACTCTGGCATATTCCACCAGATCCTCCTGCGTAAATACACTGTTATACCCATCGAACGACTCCCCGGATACAACTGCTCCAAAACCAAGCGCACGCGGTTTCCGGCTTTTCGCATGCACCATCATTTCGAAGGAACCAAGGAATACAAAGCTGATATTCGATGTATCCAGATCGAATGACTGTTCTCCCTGAACCGTCTTATCCCCTTCAAAATGAACCATATCGCCTTCGAGTACCTTGAGCAGTTCATTCTGTACGACCTGCCCGCATCTACTGTCTCCTTCAAACAGCTTATCTACCTCATCAAGAACGATAATCAGATGCTTCTGCTCCTCCCCGGATACACCGTCAAACAGATTACGAACCTTCATATTTCCTTTCCAGCTCGTACCTGTAATCGATGGTGCATTATGGATTTTGATATTCGGGTAGATCTGCGCAAGCTGACGGAAAATCTCCGTCTTGCCGCAGCCGGTCGGGCCTGCAAACACAACGTTCTGTCTTCTTCCATTTACATGGTTCCACAGAAGCATGGCGGCGGCACGTTTTGCGTCCTTCTGTCCATAGACACGCTCATCAAGATACCGGTAAATTGCCGCCGGTGTCTTGAGGATATCCGCTGTGTCTGTGGGATTCTCTGATTTTTCATAGTTGTAAAGTGCATCATTCCATGATGCATTCCGGACTGTCCATGCAGAAGGATTACTGGTAAGCATCCGCAAATGCTCTAGATCAACGGTCTTTCCGTTGCAATCCGAGGATGCTTGCGGAATCCGGTCATGATTTGTTTTAATATAAGCACTCATCAAGGAAGCTGAGATATCCTCCACATCGTCGTCCGACAAATCTACATCCTCAAGCGCATTGATCAAAAGCTCCTTCACCGTCTTCGTCTGCATCGTCTGCCATGGTGCACACATCCTCTCGACAGAATCGAGAACCTCCTTGTATTCCTCGTCGGAGATATAATCATAGTCCCCGGCTTTTACATCCCGGATAAAATTAACTGCCGGATTCTCAACACTCCGTTCTCCATATCCCCTGCTTGCAGCACGCAGAAGTTCTGCGAAAATGTCCTTCGTATTGTTCAGCTTCATAGAATTGTTCCTCCTTTATATACCCTTGATATTCACTCATTCATGTTTACAAGCATCATTATATCGTAGCATTAAAATATCATCGTAAATTCTACGTCAAATATTCTATGATAGCTGATTTTATTAAAAATCATCGATTGCATTTTCTGTGTATTCGTTTCCTCTGCTCTCTTTCTTTCTCCTGTTGGTAAGCTGCTTCTAATTCTCGACGACTTGCCTCAATTTCATGCTTTGCAACATCATCGGTTTTCTCTGATGCATCAACCTTTACCGGCTGGTCAAAGAACTTTGTGAAAACATCCGGACAATTCTTTGGAACCATACGGTTATATTTCCGGAATTCATCTAATTGATCTTCCGGCGTGTCGAACTTCATGTAGAACCAGCTCACTGCCTCTTCCATCGTCGGGAAATCAAAATCCTCGGTATCAAGCTCATAGGCAGATCCATCCACCACATTCACAAAACTTACAAAGCAAAAACCACAGCTTCGTTTCATCTGTGCTGCAACCTCCGGATAAAACAGGTAATGTTTTCTCCCGATTAGAAAAATGCCTCCCCCGAACTGCGCATCTACAACAAGTGGGATGAAAACCGTATCCCTCTTTTCCTGATTGAGAACATCCCGGAGCTGATTACAGGCAGCATAATATTCCCCATAAGATTCATTTTTGTCATTGGAAAATACTCTCACATTTCCCCGACTGCTGGCGGCAAATGGCTCTATTCCAATCTCCTTCATATATGCATCAAGCATATCCATCCCGCGATCTTTCTTTCGGGACTTTCCCCCTTCCTTCTGCCCGGTCCTGAATCCGCCATCGTATAGTAATGTATTTACATCGTTGATGATCAGTCCGTCCAGCAATTCATCGGTTAACTTCGAGAGACTCTGTTCCGTATAGATATGTTCCACCGCTTCGGAAAAACGATCCGGCGATTGCGCAGCAAGGGCAATCAGGGACTTCATCTTATCGCTTTCCTTCCGCATGCCTGCAAATACATCATCTCCACCCAGGCTTCGTCCAAGCATAAGAAGTCTCTTCCGGTCTTCTGCACTTAGATGCACTCGAATGTTCTCTAACAGAAATGAAAAGACAGATACGACATACTCTGCCTTTGTCAACCGGATCGTGCGGATAAATTCCGACGCTTCCATCCCCACGCTATGTTCCCCTATCTCATAGCATTGATATCCCGACGCAAGCTGCACGTACGCATTTCTCTTTTCCCCTTCCCATTCATACTTCGTATATAACGAAACCATGCATGTGTCAACCGCAGGAAAATCTATATTCTCCCGTTCCGCCTGCGTAAGCATTGCTGCAATTCTCTCGATCTCCTGTCTGATTCCATCCTTTGATTTCGCCAGGTTCTTATCTTCACATACATCTGTAAGCAGGAACTTCGCGAACCTTGTTCCATCTTCCGGGTTACTTCTCCATGCCTGATATTCCCGCACGAGCTGGAGCCGGAGATTCGCTTCTTTCTCCTGTCTGACATATCGGTAAATAAAGGATTCCGTCCGCCGGTTATGGTAATCCACACCTATCCGACGGTAGAAATCTTCTTTCATTCCAGCCATCTGTTATACCTCTTTTCGCAGAATATCGATTTTTTCCTCGGTCTTTTTCAAGTATGTGTACGCCTTCAGATACTGATCAGTGTCGTTATAAAGCGACAATTTATGCTCGCATAAGAAGATATCCAGCATACCTTCCACCGCCTGCGTCATCTTCGACATGTAAGAATATGGAAATTCGTCGGCATATAACATTGATACGAATTTTTCAAATACCTGGCAGAAATGATCCGCTTCCGCGAATTTATATTTTTCCAATCGATACGCATGTTCATTTGCTTCCCGTAACTGCCGTTCTCCCTCCGATTCCGGTATTTCCTCATAGTCATCCATGATTGCCTGAATCTCCTCATCGGACAGAAAATCTTCCATTTCATCCTCATCCGGCTCCTCTCCATCCGGTACAGGCAACAATGCAGCATCATGCTCCTCGAATTCTTTCCACATTTCCGTCGGAATCAATTTGCTGAAATCCTTTCCCAGCAGATCTTCATAGATCACACAGCCATAATCAAGCACATTCTCGAAGTAAAAATTTCCTGCATATCTGCGGTCGAATGTCCAGTCACATATCCTGTCACGATTCTTGATATCTTCTGCGCAGTCCAGAATTTGCTGGAAATTGCTCTGCGGCATAGTATCCATAATCTCGTACATCCATCCCATATCCACAAGAGATACCCGGATTGCAAGATATAAAAACATCTCCACGTATCTGCAAAAAGCCTTCTGTTCCGGAATGATTGTATCATCGATATTTCCAATCCAGAGAAGCTTCTGATTTGCATATATGTTCATGTCCCTTATAAGTTCATGAATCAGCATCTGCGTCTTCCTCGCATGAAATCTCCCCGTATCATCCGTCACAAAAGGACGAATGGATGCATTTCTTCCACTGATCACTTCCTCAATATCTTTCATCTTCTCCTGAAACTTCTTCTTCCGGAACCATACACTGTCCGTTATCGTTATATCTTCCATAGTTTTACTCCTTTTCTTTTCATTCTGCAGGTTTCTTATGCTGTGATTATACATCATTATATAATTGTGCCGTAATTATTACAACAAAAATATCCCTATGGTTTCTTACGAAACCACAGGGATATCTCCGAATTATATTCTATTTAGTATACACTGACTTCCGCCTCATAGGTTCCATCTGAATAAACATCAATATCAAATGCGATATATCCAGCTTCTACCATGGTACTTAATGCCTTGTCTGTTGAATAATTCAACTCATTTGCAAATGCCTCAACAAAATCATCATCCGGATCTTTCAGATCATCATCACTCAAATAATAGTAACTCCATGATGCAATCTCTAACAGATCCTCATCCTTCACAAGCTTTGCAACTGCATTCTCTACATTCTGCTCAAGTGTATCCAGATATGTCTCTGTCAGCTTAAATCCTACCTTTGCCTTCTTATCATTAATTTCAAAATCCTGTCCACTGATACAGATTTTATTCTTCTTCGCATCAAAGGTTGCTTTCGTGTCATCCCCCTCGATATCAAGCAGAGTTACCTTATCATCTTTGATTGTATATATTCCGGCTTCATAGATTTCATCATCATAATCATAGATGACATAGGTTCCATCTGTAAAGATCGCGCGGTATTCATCATCCCAGGAATCCGTATATGTATATTCGCCTTGCAGCTTTGCTTTCAGAAGAATCGGCAGAATTACCGCAAAGAACACAATTAATACAACTGCGCCAATCAATCCTGCAATAATACCCGTCTTCGCCTTCTTCGACAATGGTTTTCTTGGCGGCTTCGGTGGCTTTGGTGCCTGATTATACATATTCGGCTGACCATATCCCATCTGTCCCTGCTGCATTGGCTGTCCGTATCCCATCTGTCCCTGCTGCATTGGCTGCCCGTAATATCCTGTCTGCCCCTGTTGCATCGGCTGTCCGTATCCGGTCTGTCCCTGCTGCATCGGCTGACCATAATATCCGGTCTGTCCCTGCTGCATCGATTGTCCGTATCCGGTCTGACCAGGCTGTACCGGCTGTCCGTATCCTGTCTGACCAGGCTGTACCGGCTGTCCGTAATAGTCTGTCTGCCCCTGCTGCATCGGCTGCGCGTAACCCGTCTGTCCCGGTTGTATCGGTTGCGCATAGCCACTCATCTCAGGTTGAGCCGGTTGCTCTGGTTGTTGTGGCTGTACTGGTTGAGCCGGTTGTACTGGCTGATTATTCACAGTCTCATTTTGTAATGGTTGATTATTGTTGTTATCCATATGTACCCTCCCTCATAAAATCTATTATAATTTTACAGGATACATTTAGAATGTGCAAGCAATATATTTTATTTGTTTCTGACTATATCCGCGAAAACAAAAGCGCACAGTCATTACACCACAATGTCATCCATCTTCACTTCAAACATCCGGCAGAAAATAAAAAGATTCTCGATATCCGGCAAACACCTTCCATTTCTCCATTTGCTGACACTCTGCTCCGTGACATTGATTGCACGCGCAAGCTTTCTTGTCGTCACCCCGTTTGCACGCATGACAGCATCAATTCTTTTTCCGGTCTCTATTAAATTAATACCTGTACACACATCCGGGTGAAACATGCAAAGCTTCCTCCTTTCCAACTATTTTTCACGTCCTATCGGATCTGCCTTGCACTATACAGTTATTTGTAAACAATTGCGAGCTGTTTGTAAAAATTCATCGTGGTTTCAGAAAACTTTGTGAAATAGGTAAAAAAATCACAAAAAAGGTAAGAAGCTTTTTGTTTATTTGGTCAAAAGCGTTCTTACCTTTTCCGCTTATATTTCCTAATCCGGAATAATCTCGATATATACCTGATCATATTTGTGCTTTAATTCCTGCTTGATCTCATCCCGTACCTGATGCAGGATGCTGATATGTATCACATCTGTCTGGTTTCCGATATAGACTTCCACCCAGATCTTCCGTCCCGTCTGGATTACATCTAGGAATGTCACTTCGTATGGATAATCCTTCATATGCTTATCTACGATGGAACGGATCTGGCTCAACACCTCTTCCTCCGGTGCAAACAAAACCAGATTCTTGATACTCTGAAAGATCACAACGACCGGCTCCCGGATCAGCAAAATCGCCATCACTGCCGCTACTGCCGGATCAATATATGGTGTCAGGAAATGAAGCTTCGTATGAAGCAACAACACCTGTACCACAAAAGCAACCGCCACACCCAGACTGCTCACAACATCCAGCTTCCACATATAGAGCTCTGCTTTGATCGTCTCTGACTCGTATTTCTTACTGTAATGATTCAGTATGAGATACATCGCTGCACATCCTATGCAGACAAGGAACTCAAACACCGCAATCTTCCCAGCATTTACCTCATGTCCGCCATGCACGAGCAGCTTTACGTTCTCCACCAGCAGATTACAAGTGAGTGCCAGCAGGACGCTGTACTTCACAAGCAGGAACAGCGATTCCACCTGTGAATATCCATATGGGTGTTTCTCCGTAACCGGCTTATACAGAAGCGGCACCAGCACAAGAAACGGTCCGATCATAACAAGATCTGCCGCATCAAACAGGCAGTCTGTAAGCAGCGAATGGGAATGTGTGATCCACGCCATAACTCCTTCCGCTATAATAAATAAAAGGCTCCCCAGAAAAGATAACCGTAATATCTTCTTCTCTATCTTCAACTTATCTTTCTTCATATATCTAAATCAAATTCTCTTTCTATAAATTTCCACTTTCTTTTCTAGTCCTCATCCGGATTCACAATGGCACCAATCTTAAACTGTTTTCCCTCTTTCTGCCACTGACAATACTCTGCAGTTGCCGCAAACAATACATCCCCGGAAGAATTGATTGCTGTCTCCAGCGAATCCTGTACCACGCCAATAATCATACCAACAGCTACTGCCTGCATCGATATATCCTGTGGAATCCCGAACAGCGAGCATGCCATCGGAATTAACAGCAAAGAGCCTCCTGCGACACCCGATGCACCACAGGCACCAAGTGTTGCCATCAGACTTAACATAAACGCCGTAGGAATATCAACTGCAACACCCATAGTATTTGCCACAGAGAGTGCCATAATCGTGATCGTAATTGCGGCACCATCCATATTGATGGTTGCGCCAAGCGGAATCGATACTGAATAAATATCCGGATCTAATCCAAGCCGCTTACAAAGTGACATATTAACCGGAATATTTGCAGCCGAACTCCGTGTGAAGAACGCTGTGACACCGGACTCCCGTAGGCAACGGAACGCCAGTGGATATGCATTTTTCTTGAGAAACAGGCTTGCCAGCAATGGATCTACAATAAGCGCAACTGTTAACATCGCTCCAACTAACACCAATAACAGCTTTCCATATTCTTTGAATATCGATAGTCCACTCTCGGAAACGGTTGTGAACACCAGTCCCATAATACCAAATGGTGCACAGCCGATGATCCAGCGAACCACACGCGAAACAGCATCTGAAACAGAAACAAGCGATGCTTTTACTCCCTTGCCTGCACTGCGCATGGCAAGCCCAAACAGTACCGCCCATGCTAAGATGCAGATATAATTAGCATCAAGCATTGCCCGAAGCGGGTTATCCGTAATATTCATCAGGATATTCTGCAGCACTTCCACGATGCCCGAAGGTACAACCTCCGACTGATAGGACTCAATATCAAGCGTCATAGTTACCGGGAACAAAAAGCTGGCACTCACAGCTACCACCGCTGCAAGCATCGTACTTAAAATATACATAAATGTAATCATGCGGAACTGCTTGCCATTTCCTTTCCCCGCATTTGCAATCGAACTGATTACGAGGACAAACACCAGAATTGGTGCAATTGCTTTCAATGCCCGCACAAACATCGTTCCGATCAGACCAATACCAGTCGCCTGTGGCACTAAAATACCAAGCCCCGCTCCTATCACAATTCCGATCGCAATCTTCGCAATCAGGGATACACGATTCCACGCATTTACTATGTTCTTCATTTGTTACATATCTCCCATATCATTATTCACAGTATGCGGACACGTGTCAAGCACGGTCAGCGCAATGCTCATTGTAACATAGAAAAGCCACCTCGTATACACAAACCATTGGGAATTTTAACACATTTATGTAAAAATACATACTTGACAACATTAAGTCTTACAGATATTATAATACTGAAATGAGTTTTACGACCGTACAGCTATTGCTCAAGCGGCTTGCTCATTTCTTTTTTATTTCCAGTCAATACCCAACCACATCATACTTCGGATTGCTCTCCTGATCCTCATACATGACAACAAGCTTGTCCTCACATACCATAATTGAAAAGATGTAGGTCGGATCAGTATATGCAACCGATTCATAGCAATCCGCATATTGCTTTAGAACCTTTTCATTGTTACCATCCAGATCTGTCTGTATCAATTCCGTATTTCCATCTTTCTGTTTCAGGTAAAACAACTTATCGCCATAAGAATTATACTCCAGAACATAGTCTGATATTTCAACACGCGGGTCTATCATTGATAATGGGGACAAATAGTTTGTTTCCGTTTTCTGAATCATCTGTTCTCTGTCTGGCAGCTCATATTGTATCAATGTATAGAGTCCTTTCTCTTTTAGATCGTTATTTTTACGCAACAGATATCCATTTTCATTTTTCCTGATACGCTTCCCATCACGTTCATTATAGAGATACTGCATATAAAAGCTATCATCATCATAGATAATATTCGCATAAAATCCCCATGTACCATTATTCGAATTGCCCTCGAAATTTCCCAGATACAGCTCCTTCTTATTCATATCAATCTGACTTTCTATTTTAACACGATATATATCCACGTAATCATGCCACGTCTTCTCTTCAATAGCGCTTTCATAATAGAGGTACCCATCTTTGACGGCACAGGCAATCGCAGTGTTGCTATATGGCTCATCCACTTGCCCTGTTTCCACATTTACACGGCTCAAAAAGCAATTGTCTTCCAAATAATATGTAAAATATACATATCCGTCGTAGTAATCTAACCGGTAAATGCGTCCTGTTTCCTCACTGTCATCCATCATCCATGCCTTCCTGATGTCATCGAGTGTAATGATTGTCGACATGTCGCCTTCTTCACCAACCTTGCAGATTGCATTCTCAGTTTTATGGAAGAAAAACAGTTCATCCCCATTTGCCACTGCACGCTCGTTGTAATTCATTACTTTATCCTCATATGCTGCATCCGGGCCGTGTTCTTCTTTCGCATATGCACCATAGAATGATTTGTAATTATTGTAAATAACAAAATTCTTTCCAACAAAAAATGCGGACACACATACGAACGCAATTCCCACAACCAGAGACGATATATGAACCGCTTTGCTCTCCTTATCAAACAAATTCTTATTTCGTCGATACTCGTATATGTGGATAAGCAAAACAATTATCATCACAGCTATTCGCACAAAATACAAAACTGTACTTTGTTCTGCATAAACATGTGCCTTAAAACAATACAGATTGCTTATAAAATCGACAATCAAAACTACAATTATTGTCACATCCGCGAACAAATCCAGACGCGCCGAAGTTTTTTCATTTACCTTCTGCATAATCCATGCCAGAACATAGCACACCAATGCGCAGGTAAATAACACTTTCAGTCCTAGCCAGAAATTTGCACCATACACTTTAACAAAATCATCCAGATTGCAAAGTCTGGCATACTTCGTGTAAAAAGCAAGCCCAAATGGATATTCTTCTCTCCACAATGGTGATGCACCAATTAACTGTTTCAATGCCTGACATGCCACAATCATTGCAATCAGACGTACAAACCAGATTCTGTGATATGTGATTATTTTCTTCTGTTCATCTTCCAGCATTATACTCCCCCCCTGTTTTCGTTCTTTTACTTTATTTCAATTTTTGTAACCATATCAAGTATACACAAAATACATATACTTGTCATTCACAAAATGGAGTCAAGCAAAAAAAATCCCCTACACTCCATTATGAAGTATAGGGGATTCCTTTATTTGATTACGAAATCAAAATATCTACCATATGTGGTGTATCCTACTTATTA